>OFFY01000279.1_pt1 | contig 53305 bp, 45 predicted proteins | sample 1521481 | NCBI WGS metagenome assembly OFFY01 (sample SAMEA3504117, study PRJEB24116) | mouse gut metagenome | biome: mouse gut; feature: mouse-associated habitat; material: faeces | place: Denmark | collected 2011
GACCCCTGCTATAGAATCTAACCATAAAAATATCGCTACTAACTTAATGACATTGTTCTCTGAATACAAATACACCACATCGAACAGATGGTCATATTTTTTTAACAAGCGGACTTTAAAATCCTCTGCTTGTTCTCTTGTAATAGCCTGCCCATATAATATAATTGTTTTTTGCGGAATTATCCTTTTTATCAAAAAATTTTTTGCAATACAGACAATTATTGCCGTACCCAGCAATTGTAAAACAACAACAACTGCTCCCGGTATTATGTTGACATATCTTCTACAAATCAAGCAACATTCGACATAGCAAATCATATCCGCAATTCCGAAAGAAATAAAATGAGAAAAAACAATTTCACTAATTGAAGATGATGCAATTTTAAAAGCTGAATAAACATAACACCAATAACTATATACAATAGCATAAGATATTATCGACGCACATATACCTGATATCATATGCGCTGGAAAGGCCTTCGAATTATAAAAAGTAATCCATATGCCCGCAAACAATCCAATATTCCATATATATAATATCAATCTGGTTATATTGGTAATATTCTTCTTTTGCATATCGACTATTCTCCTGTTTGAATTGGCTAGCTATCATTGTGTGTTTATCAGACACATAAACAATAGAATTGGCATTCCTAATACAATTGGTAAACAAATTCTAATATTAGCATTATAAGAAGATAATAATGAACCAAACAAGGTAACAAAATATGGTATACAAACTATCAAAGCTCTTTTTCTCTTAGTCAATATACAAAAAACACTTGCCAAAATCATTAACCATATATATGTCCCTGTATTAGAGAATATTGAAAGAACTGGCAAATTTTGTACAATTCTGTCCGTCTCTTCTAAAAAGAAATATTGTTCTTGATGAACCGCCAGTTGCTCATACCACGCATTCATTCCGTACTGTAAGAAAGCGTTATCTCCCATCACAGAACCATATCGATAAAATGCTCCATTTAAAAAATCAAAATGCGCATACCAAATTGTTAGCATCGCTTGAACGCATAATTCAAGCTTATTCTTAAGTAAATATTTGATTAACTGGTTATTTTTTTCTCCATTCATATAATATGGTTTGGACCAGCCCGTACCATAACCATATTGTGAAGATAGATACGCTTCATAATCTTCACCTAATATATCTTGTAATTCATCAACATCACTTTCAGCAGCAGCATTACGAGTATGAATTTCATATGTAATATGCAATGGTCTGCCCGAATAATATCTTATAACGTGTCCAAAATAACTCTCTTCCATAGTTATGTCAGTACTATACCTGAACACAATTAATAAAACAAACATTCCAAGTGCCACTATACCAATCAATTTTATCTTTTTTTTCAAAGAAACACAATAATTCACTATAATCTTTCTATATTTTAAAAAGAAAAGTACTAATATCACAAAAAATGTTGCTCCCACCAAAAACATTCCATTCATACGTAAACATAGAACTCCACATGTTGTTATAATCAAAAACAAAGGAAATAATACCCTATGCCTTTTTACAAAGGGTCTATCAAACATCAAAATATGCATGTTCAGCGCAAAACCTGTAACTGCAATACCAAAATTTGCCTCTTTACTAACAAACACAGTCCAGCTTTGTATTAATGGATAAAAAAGTACTAAACCTAATACGATGTACCACAGCCCCTTTGGGATCCTTCTTTGCTGAAAATAAAAAAAGATAAAAGAAAACAACAACGTAGTTACAAAATACATGACCACCATGTAAATAAACAAAGCGCTATAGCTGTTGCCAATCCACTCTCCTATTTTAAGGAAAAATCTTATAATGTGCATTTGTCCTGTATATCCAGTCGTCTGTTCTCCATTAATGACATCCTTTAAGATTGTTGTCGTATCCCAGTCTATATGAAAGGGATATAACAAAATAAGTCTTGGCAGCCAAGCAGTCAAAAAAGTAATCCATATTACACCAAATACACCTTTGCACCCAATTTTTCTCTCAATGTGCTCCAATGCCTTTACAGGCTCTCTGTCACTACTATAATATTTTAATAAGTAAGTAAACATTGCATTCACTAATTTCCATATTACTAAGAACCAACCACAAAATAATAGTAGAGAAATTCTTTTTGCATGAAGTAAAAAATCCCAAGACACCGCATAATAATAAGAGTCACTAACAACTCTTCCCAAAGCCATTAAACATGCCAAAAATGCCGTACAGCACTTCCATCGTCTATCCAAATCAATATAGCTCTTTAAAAAACTCTGTCCCACATAAACCACAATAATAAAAAACAGGGAATAGACCACACAGCCTTTAAGATACATACTATAACGATTCTCACTTCCAAATCTTATTACAGTTGCTAAGATTGTATTGCAGTACACTATATCATCAGTTTTTTTATAGCCAACCACAAATACAAATACTATCAAAATCGATTGGAATATTCTTTGGATAATCTCAATATATTGCTTTTTCGACAGAGTCTTTTTCATACTTTTTCTCCATGACTGCTCCATAATTGAATCCAGTTCTTTAATTTTTCTATAAAGCCTCTTTTTTCAAATTTAAGGAACATATCAAGTCTTGACCGAGAGCATTCTCATCTTGTTTATGCACTTCACATAGAGGTCCATATATGCTGCGCAATTTCCTCTCTTCTATGTCATCATGCAGCTCTATAATCCGTTCCTTCTCCATCTCATCAAGAATGGCCTTAAGTTCATGATTTCAAACAAAACAAATTGTCTCTCCTCCCCCCCCAAGTTTTCTTTGTCTGGATATCTATATTTCACAAATATCAGCATATTTGCCAAAATGGTCTCTACAGCTTCTACAACCTTCCTGCCAAAAATGATCAGACCGTAAAAGGTGCAGGTGACTACAAAATTTGCTTTTGGAAACATACCTATCCACTCTGTCAGTCTAATTTCTGTAAGGCGTATATCGCACCACTCAGGTGCAATACCCGCTCCAATAATTTGCAATTCATATCTTACTGGCCGCATACGAGACAAGTTTGTTACATTTTATCTTATTGCCAATCAAGTGTACACCGTCACCAAACTCTTTTATAGAATATTCCCAGATAGCATCACTTCCAGTAATGACTATATCCCATTGTGTTTCTTCCAATTCATTTTTCGAAGTAATCTCTTGCTGGGGAATTTCATTCCAATCCTGTGAAAAATATGGATATCTGATCCTCTTATCTTTAATATAATCAAACCATTGTTTATAAAATTAACGACTAAACAACTGTCGTTTGAAAAATAATGAAGGTCTGCTCTTTTTAAAATGCACCGCTTGATGACATGGATGAAGATATGCTATATGTTCCACTTCTATATCCGGTTTTACATCCCTGACAATATGATTTAATGCATGCGCCTGCACAAACGCTCCATAATTTGACACCGACCAAAATGTTAATATACTATTTTTTCATAATCTCACCTTTACACAACTCTATGTCATATTCTTCCGAACTTCTCACATAATAAACAATCTTATGCACCTACCATTATTTTTCTTTAAGCTTCCCCCTTTTATCTGTAATCTAACCATGTCTTAATTCTAAACACAGCCTCTCTATTAATAGCATTATTTGCACCTAAACCTATTACTTTTTTATATATCTCAACTTCTTGCTCATCAATTTTTTCTTTAGTAAATTTCATACCAACCTTCCTTGCCATTTTCTTCATTTCATTGACTTGCCCTCCTCCACTCAACACGGAATTAATCGCATTAGCCAAAATTTGTGGATTTTCATATTCATCAACAAGCACTGCATTTATGCCTGCTGTAAGATATTCATTCATAGGTGCTATATTGGAGGTTACTATAGCCGTTTCACAACTAGCTGCTTCAATAAATACTATTCCAAAACCCTCCCATCTGGATGGCGTGCAAAAGCAATCACACCACGAATACCAAAATGGTAACTCGTCTTCATTGACTCTCTCCACAAAAAAACATCTCTGCTCCACATCACATTTTTTTGCCAAATTATAGTATTCTTTCCATTCTCCTGAACCAACAAAAATACAAGTAACATCCTCCGTAAGATATTCTAATGATTTTATTAATGTGTCCAAGTTCTTTTGCTCACATTTTCTCCCAACATGAAGAATGTGTTTTCCTGTTCCAAATCTTCTGGTAAGCTTGTTAAAATATTCATCGTCTTTCTTTTTTGAAAATAACTCAATGTCTACGCGATTAGGCATCACACATATTTTATCTCTATCAAAAGTTATCTTATTTAGGACAGCCTGTTTTACACACTCTGCCATACATATAATATAATCTGCATATCTCAAAGATTCATGAATCAGATCCGGATTTGTATCATGCACAGAAGCAACATACGGTATCCCCTTCACTTTACTGATTGAAATCCAGTCAGCACAACAATATCCACCATATCCCCTCACTACATCTGGATTAATTTGCTTTATTATTTTTTTATATCTGCATGGATTATCACGTATATAGGTGATATTTCCAATTTTTTCTCGCTCTTTTTCTCCCCACGGTGAAAGGCAGTACACTTCATCAAAATATCCCCCCGGATTATAGTACCCATCTAAATATTCATAAGACTTGCCTTTGTTGATATATGCTATTATTGGATCACTTGGAAAAAAAACCAGCTTTTTCATTTCATCATTACTCCCAAATTTTAATCTCATTTAGTCGAACACTTCCCCAGTATTGTCTTAACCACACCGTTCTATCCTGCACAGTATCTACAATTTTAAATGGTATCTTAATTGGTACGTCGTCAAACGCCACATGAATTCCCATAGCGTTTAATGTAAACAATGACAGCCTATAATAATATTTACCTTCAGCAAGATTCTTCATGTCCAATTCCAGAATAAAATTTTTTATATCGCCTTCTTTAAAAGAAGCAAACGGTCTTGACTCAGCCATACCAACAATAGAACCATCAGCGTATTTAACTTCTATTCTGACGCGTAAATTTTCTAACACCTCCATACCTTGTACTTTCAACTCTAACTGCATTATTTCTTCAGGTGTATAAACTGGAAGCTCTTTATTCAGAAATTTAAGACTTAGAATTTTTACTTTGCTTGCGTATCCAACTGTATTTCTTTGAACAGCTACTAAATCATATACACAGCGCATCTTTTCTTCCGACATTTCCATATAGATTGCAATTGCAGATTCCACATCTCCATCAAAAACAATCTTTCCCTTATTAAGAACTACGCATCTGGAGCACAAACTCCTAATCGTTGCCATATTATGGCTTACATACAAAATCGTCTTATTTTCATTCTCCGCCGCATCTCCCATTTTCCCCAGACACTTCTTCTGAAAGTTCATATCTCCGACCGCCAGTACTTCATCCATTACCATGATTTCTGAATCCAAATGCGAAGCAACCGCAAACGCAAGCTTCACATACATTCCTGAAGAATATCTCTTCACCGGTGTATCAATAAATTGTCTGCACTCAGAAAAATCTATGATTGATTCCATTTTACGATCTACTTCTTTGCGACTCATACCAAGTATGGCGCCATTCATATATATATTCTCGCGCCCTGTCAGCTCCCCGTGAAATCCTGTTCCTACTTCCAGCATACTGGTAATACGTCCGTTAATCCAAATATCTCCCTCTGTCGGTGCCGTAACTCTGGATAAGATTTTCAGAAGCGTGGATTTTCCGGCTCCATTTGCACCAATAATCCCCAAGGCTTCTCCTTGCTTTATCTCCAAATCAATGCCATCCAACGCCCAAAAGCTCTCGCCGTCTTTTGAATAGTCCTGTCCAATTTTTAGATTAGGGTCCTCTTTTCCGCACTTTCTAGCCCACCAGCTTTGCAACTCAGCATTCAAAGTGGCCCCACCGATTGCCCCCAGTTTATACTTCTTCTTTAAGTTTTCTATTTTAATTGCTATATCTGACATATATCAAATTCTGCCTCTCTCGATTATATAACCATTGCTTCAATACTGGCTATATATAATTATACGGTATCCATAAATGTCTTCTCAATCCTATTAAACAGCATCACTCCCAAAAATAATACTACTATTGTGACTATCCAGCTGATTCCCCAATACATAGCCGGAAATTCACCTGTGCCCAGAATCGCATAACGCCAGACCGTAATAATCGGAGCCATTGGATTGCACATGTAAAAACGATAAAATTTCGCCGGAATCATTGTTGAAGTATAAACCACCGGACTGACATACAGCCATAATTGTATACCAAACGAAACGACCACTACCAAGTCACGATATTTGGTAGTACATGCCGCTATAATAATACCGCAGCCCAATCCCAGAAGCGCCGTCTGAAGAACCAGTACCGGCGCCAGCAGAAGCGCAGAAGTAATATGTATCTGCGTTCCCGTACATAAATAGAATATGATGACAGCCGACAGCATTACTACTTGAATCATTAAGTCTAAAAATCCCGTAATAACCGAAGAAACCGGCATAACCAGTCTCGGAAAATACACTTTACCCATAATAGCCGTATTTGCGGTAAATGTATTAGATGTCTCTGTAATGCATGTCGCAAAATATGTCCAAATCGCATTGCTGCAAAGATAAAAAGCAAACTGCGGGGAACCGTCCGTGGCAAGTCCCGCAATATTTCCAAACACAAAAACATACAGCATCACAGTAATCAAGGGATTCAGAATTAACCACAATGGTCCTAAAATAGTCTGTTTATATCGAGTATTATAATTTCTCTTTACAAACAAAAATATCAAATCCCGATATCGCCAGAGCTCTTTCAAATCAAAATCAAGCCAGTTTATTTTTGACTTTATATGCGTTGTATATTCATTCATAAGATTAATTCTGTTTCTCCTTTAATTTGCCAACCGCCAGCCCAACACGATATTTCACACCTCTGTAAAAAACATGCCAACGATACCACGGGCAGACGCAACAAATCTGCCTCTGTACTTTTCGTTTATCCAGATTTACTGCCCGGTCTTCCAGTGTCTCCAAAAATCTGGTTCTCTCCGCTCTGCTCCTCATCGTAGAGTACAAATACAGAAAATGTTTCTCAATAACCCTATAAGTCTGATTAATTACCTGTGCCTGTTTACTTGCCGTAAGACTTTGTCCATGTTCTCTATAATAATACAGATTCTCATGAATATGCTGCATCCTGCCTGACCTTTTTATTCGTATCCAATAGTCATAGTCTTCTGCCAGAAAAAGCGTTGCATCATATTGGCCTGCCCTATTTGCCACTTCTTTCCTGTATAAAAAACATGCTCCTACCACATTATGAAACGGCATTTCAGAGGGTTCACCCATCTTTTTCTCGCAAGTTATCTTCCCCTCAGAATCAACACCTGTATAATCGGCATACACCATATCGATATCCGGTTTTGACTCAAGCCAGTACGCCATACGCTCCAATGCTTCCGGTTTGTATCGGTTATCATCAGATGTCCATGTCAGATAATCGCCTGTAGCATTGGAGAATCCAACATTCAGAGTGCGGGGCAGCTTCAAATTAACAGCATTTTTAATATAACGGACTCTCCTATCACGTTCGCTGTATTTCTGTATAATTTCTCCGGTGCAATCTGTTGAGCAATCATCTACAACAATTAATTCTATATTCGTATAAGTCTGCCCAAGTATGCTTTCCAGAGCTTCCGCCAGATACCGTTCTCCATTATAAACCGGAAGAATCACACTTATTTTTTTATTATCGTTCTTCTTTTCCATTATGCCCTATGTCTCATCTTCCCTTTATGCGCCGCAATAACATCTGCACTCTATCGTTTATCATTTTCAGCGGAAAATGCACATAAAATATCCAAAAATAGGATTCTTTTATTCCCGCGCCACACCAGATATAGTTATTTGTACGAAAAAACTGTTTGACTTTCTTTTTATCTTTATCCCCAGTCTTTAATTCAAAATATCCACCTATATTAAGTGGCAAATCAATAGCAATTTTGTTTTGTATCTCTTTACAGTCAAACTTTCCAATTTTTTTATCCTGATAATAATCAAACCACTTCTTATAGATATCAATTCTGCTAAGCAGCATTTCTCCCGTAAGATTCTTAGTCATAGCTCTCTGATTATCCTGTCGATAAAAATAGAACTCATGCTGTGCCACTCTGATGCTCCCAACCTGCGAAATACAATGAAGGAAAAAGTCCAAATCCTCTGAGCATTTATAATTCTCTCCATATTTAAGAGCATTTCTTTTCAAAAAATCCACACGATAAATCGTCAAAACAGCCGATGCCGGAAGATGATTATCCAGTGAAAACAAAATCTCAAGCTTCTTTTCCAAGCATAGATTATTTGTACTATCATCCATCGGAAAAAGGACTATTTGCTGCTTCCACTGACTTGTAAAATTAGTATGGTTATTCATGATACACATATCACATGGCGTATCGCCAATAACCTCCTCTACTTTGGCAAGATGTTCACTGCTCCAATAATCATCCCCATCTAATAACGCAAGATAATCTCCCGTAACATATTTCATCCCCCAGTTTCTTGTATGTGGCAATCCACCATGCGTTTTCTGATATACATGAATCCTATTATCCATCTGCTCATATTTTTGGGCAACTAATAAACTATTATCACTTGACTCATCATCTACGATAATCAGTTCCCAATTATGATAAGTCTGCGTAATCACACTATTAATGCATTCATCAAGATACTTTTCAACGTTATAAACCGGTACTATAACACTGTACTTATTTCCTATTCTTTCCATACTTTTCGCTATAAGCAACCTTCCATGTAAAGACTTTATCAAAGAACTTTTTCATTTGGCTGTATGATATCATATTTTGAAGAAAAGGATTCCTAAAAAACAATGCGCAAGAATCCTTTTTCTGCCATTTTTCAAAAGAAACCGCATCAAACTCCTTTGCCAGCCATTTTTGTTCCTTTTGCGTCAGGTTCCCTGCCTCAAAATATAAGTTGCCTTCTCTACATGAGGTCCAGTTTCTGAATTTATATTGCTCCGGATACCGTACCGTACAATATGTACCATAAGTTTCAAATTCACTGAATCCACTTTGCGATAACTCTTCTTTTTCCACTGCTCGCAATATTTTTTCATACCAACTGCTGCCTTGTAAATGCGAATTATCCTCTATTTCCTGTATCAGACTATTCATACAATTACAGTTAATAACCATATGTTCCGAAATAAAAGAACCTTCAATCACTTTATGCATACCGTCAAAAATATTCTCTATTGTATGGAAAAACGGCAAATGCTCCTCTGTTTTAATATCAAAAAATGGATGCTTTCCTTCAAACATATCTACAATTTTCAGTGGTGCAGTATCAGCATCCCATATCAGATAATAGCTATCCTCACAATGTCTCGCATATCCCATTTTGAGAAACTGTTGAAAATACCAGCCCGTTCTTCCTAACGCTGCTTTATCTCCGTTAGTTATATCTTCAATAATATTTCTGACCTTCTGCTTAACTATAACTGAATCTTCACTAATAAAACGTACTTTATCGCAAGGATATTCAAGTAAAGCCTTCTTTAGTTTATTATCTCCTATAAATATCAGTCTTTTCATAGGAAGATATTTTTCCCAACAAGGCAAAATTGATAAGGTAGATTTTAAATCCGTTTCTGTAATCGGAATGACCACATCCAATAATTTTCTCATTACCCAATCCTTACCATCCAAATTTAAAACATATTATAATACACAACAGATATAAAATAAAGGATACTTTCTATTATCAAGTATCAAGGCATCATCTTTTGCCAGTCAAAACATTTGTTTGTTCTGCTAATATCCCGTCCTATCATTCCATATGTCGAGTTTCCCTGATAAAGCAAGTATTCCGTTTCTGCCAGCAAATACATCTCTACTACAGCATCATGGTACAACTTTAACTTAATCTCACCATCTGTCTGTTCTGATGCCCATGTATGAATCCCTTGTATACCCCCATCTTCTAACTCCGGAAAGAATTTATCATATAACAACAAACAGGCCCCCCACTTTTGTTTTGCTTTCTCAATCACGCTAACCTGATCAGTTGCCAAAAAAATCTTATCCAAATTATGCTCCTGCATAAATTTTTTTACTATCTGAAACAATTCGTCGATATCCTGATCAAAACTTTTATCTGTACAACGGACATGCAACCCTATTGTTCCCTTGTCTAAGCTATTAAACTTACTAAATCTTCTAATTTCTTCCCAAATTTCTTCTCTCAGAAAAACATGTCGTTTCAGATAATCCTTATTATATCCAGGGCAAAAATCCCCGAAAATAATCACTTCTTCTTTTCTTGCCAGTGGCATATCTCCACCAAGACAAAATTTGTTTCCTCCCAGCTTATGGCTTTTCAAGTTCATATAAGGTTTTGATAACTCCCAGCGAAGCCAAAGAACAAAATAAAATTTAAAATAATCTTCACTGAGCAATGTATGCGCAACCCCGCTTCCGAAATGAATCACTTTCTCCAAAATCTTACTATCTTTTTTATTGACAGTATCAGTATGAAAATACTCACCCAAAGCAAAATCATCTGGCAGGTTCTTTAATACATCTGGATAAAAAGAAACGGCACTATTTCTATGTGTGTCCACTTCCTTCTGCCATGAAAAATCCTTTAATTCAAAACATTCCGTAAAAGCGTTGCATCCTAACGGAGCATACATTCCGTCACACCAATCGACCGAAATTTTCCGTCCTGTCTTTTCACTGTATTCCAGCGCATTAGCAAGCGTCATAAGTCGATTTCCTAATCCGCATATCCCTTTTACGATCAAATATTTTTCACGATCTTTCACCCAGATCTCCTCCCATGTAATTGCTCTTGTGAAACTTAATCAATGCAGTCATCTTATGGAAATTAATGCTCATCCAAACTCTTATTTTATCATATACAGCATTGTGATATACAAATCCAAAACGTTTCCAATATCGTTTAAAACAATAATTCTGATTTGCAATATAGAACAAACGCATTCTTTGTTCTAAGGCTCGATACGTCTCCCTCGGATTGTCCCATATGCTACAAATCTGGCATATAATATCTTCTCTGTGTTCTATCTCCTCCTCAGTCAGCCCACCTCTGAAAAAATCCCCAACTATGTCATAATCAATATGATGCTTTGCCAAATATTCTTTGTTTAAGGCATCATTAACCCCACACAGTGTATCTGCATAAATAACACTGGCACTCTCGCCATGCAACCTGTATAACAGAAGATGTTCTCTTAAATTCGAACAGGGAAATCGTTCTACGACACGTTTCCACAATTCAAAATCCTCACTGTACGGCGTATTACGATAGAACAGAGATTCCCTCAAAAAAACTTCTCTGCGCCACATAACAGTAGGATGTCCGAATGGATTGCCCAACATACACTCAAAACGGATACTGCCCGGATCAGTGAAGTAACCTCTGTCATCCATATGTCCGTCATCATACAGCCCTCTCATAGCTGTCCCACACATTACTATGTCAGGATGTTCATCAAGATATTTCACCTGTTTCGCAAAACGTTTAGGTAAACTGATATCATCGGCATCCATTCTCGCAATATATTCACCTTTCGCTTGTCTCATGCCAAGATTTAAAGATTCTGCCAGACCAAGCCTACCCTTCTGATTCTCAATCACACGAATCCGTTGATCCACTTTCTTGCTTTCTACAATTTCCCTGCTCGCTGCATTGCTTCCATATTCAAGAAGAATCAGCAGCTCAAAATCTTGAAACGTTTGATTCAGAATACTGTCAATCGCTTCTTCAAGGAACTGCTCCCCGTTATACACAGGCAATAATACGCTAACTTTAGGTGACATCCGGTTCTACTCCTCATAATTCCCCATCTGGATAAAATATTTATGTTCAAATCCTTCTCCTATACACAATACTCCGAGTGTTGATCCTATAATCGGCGCAACAAGAGAGTTACATTTTGACAACAGCCATACAGAAATCAAATATTCTGTCATCAACTTCTTTTTGAATAACTCATTCCGATTTTGTAACGATATTTCTTCAATTTTTTTACAGAGAAAATTCTCCCCTGTATTATCCAATCGAATTTTTTGGTATGATAAAAGACGCTCTCCGTAATAATTCCTCATTTCATTGAAAATACCCTTATCCTCAGTAGCCAGAAATAACGCATCAAACGCTCCCCACTCCTTTTCCTTCTTCTCAATAATATCTATTGTTTGTCGAGCTGTTGGCACAATAGAATGTCCTTGTGGCTTTGTTCCAATAAAGTCTGTTCCTCGACAGATTACACCTAATATTTTTTTGCGCTCCATGTCAAATTCCTGATATTTTGCTTGACAAACATCTAAAATATTCTGCCTGATCCGAATATATTTTCGGGATAATTCTCGATGTTCCCTTAAGATATTTTCATCATATACTGCACCCAGAGACGCTGCATCTATCCCTGCCCCCATAATAACATTCCTGCTTTGATATACCTCATCCAAAGAATAATAACATACCTGCTCAAAAAAATATTCCCATGCATTTTCATGCCCGATTTTGTCATCATCAATCAGCCCTTCCAACGGATAATACTGTACATCCACTATAGGAATCGCGTTCTTTTGTTCGGCAATCTTTAAATGAAACATTACAAAATTATACAAAGCAAACAAACCATGCTCACCTTTCGGATTTCTAATTACATAAAATATTTTATCCTGATTTTTCCCCCCAAAAGTAACCTGCATTTCTCTACAAATATTGTGGATAAACATCGCTCTTAACCTTCTCGCAATTCGGTTATTTCTATTGATCCACTCAGTTCGCATCAAATTATTATATACTTTAATAAGATATCCCTTTGCTCTTTTAAATTGCATCTGTTCTCCATTATTAAATTACCAGACTTTGAAAAATCTGAAGATACTGCCTGCTGATATGATTGATTTCAAACATATTCTCTGCATACTCTTTGATTTTATCTGTGTCGAAATTTTTATATTTCTGAATCATTTCCTCCAGGCCATCCGATAATGCCTGTGTACTTCCTTTTTCTACCACAATTGCTGTGTCTTCTGTTACAAGCGAATTGGCGCCTCCAGATTTTGTTACCAATACTGGCTTGCCCAAAAGCATTGCCTCCTGAACAGATACTCCTGAACATTCCAATATGCTTGCCGATACAAAAAAATCCATTTGACTAACAATTTCATACACTTTTTCTCGTGAACATTCCCCATAAAAAATGCAATCTTTCTCAATTCCCAACTCCCTTGTCATTGTCATAAAACATTCTTTATAAACACCTTCACCAATTATATGCAGAACGGCTCTATAGCCTTTGTCCAAAATCTGCTTCATTGCAGGTAAAAGAAACTGATACCCTTTAATATCAAGACTATAAAAGGCACCTACAATCACGAGATTAACCGCATCTTCAATACGACAATTTTCTACTACATCAGGCATAATACTAGCAGGCTGAATTCCATTATAGACAACATGAAACTCCAGCTTTGGGAAAAATTTCTGCAAATTATCTCTCAAATTTTCAGAACAACATGCAATATAATCACAATGTTTATACACATACTTCGAAATATTATAGCCCACTTTGCCTGCCAAAGATACTTCTGTAGAAGAATGTTCCATTAATACAAGCGGAATGTGATAAAAACTACTCAAAAAAGCTGCATATTTTCCCGCTTCATTCGCTACATGTGCAAATATAATATCCGGCTCAAACTCCTCTTTGATTTTCTGAAAAGTTCTGAAAATTCGAATACGGTTTCTAATTCTCTCTTCACGATGGAACTGACTTCGGTAGGTCAATACCCCCCTGTCTTCATGCTTCAGCATGGTTTCATTAATCGTCTGATCAAAGGGATAGTATACCATTATATTACAGTATTTCTGTAAATCAACTGCCTGTTCATAATGAAAAATCCCGGTTGTAAAATTTCTGTCCCAATAACTTACATACCAACTTGGCATAATCAAAATATTTAGTTTTCTGTTTTTACTATCGCTTCTACCAGTAACAGCCATTCTCTATCATATCCTGTTTCTTTATTGTTTCGCCCCGATTAGGCCGTATCCAAAACTCATTGTAAAGTTTTGATATAATCGCATTATCATCCCATCTGCGCCCCTTAATTCCAAACAGAATCTGCGTGGCGCCCCCCATATGAACTGCCTGTTTCCCTTGCCTCTTTGCATGGATGGCTAACGGCATTCCATACGCCCCGCAACCAATCACAGCAATATCATAGTCCGTACAGTCCATCTGTTCTTTCATATAGTTCAACGCCTGAAACCAATTTTCAAACCGGCTGTCCCGTTCTTCCGCCTGTGTCTGTACTGCCTTCAATGTCTTCAACTGAAAGTCAGGCAAAACGTTTAAATCATCAAATATTTTTTCACGTCTTCCATACTGTTCCTGAATTGATTCTGCAAAAGGATGTATGACAAGCACTTTCTTATTCTTCAGAGCGCTGCTCCAAGGATTCTGATATACGTACGGTTCTATGGATTCAATCGGCATCACCTCTGTATGAGGCATATAGCGATCAACAATATATTCCTCCTCCGGATTATACCATATTCCCAATAAGTCAACCTGCGGAATATCTTTTAAAATCATCTCGCAAAACTGATCAATATATTCTTCTCTTTCCGGAAAAAAACCGGCATTTGTGCAAAGTTCCCTGTCTGTATTCGCCGCTTTCTTTCCCAGCCGCTTTGCTTCCCTACACACTACCGCACTTAATTCAACAGAACCGAATCTCGCCGCCGCAAAAGGTCCGCCCGCCTCAATCCTCTCTAAAATCGCCCGATTTCCTGCGTCCGGATCCATAAGCTTCCTGCCCGCATAAGACGAAAAACCGGTATGCAGAACCTTCCTGCTCAAAATACCTAAATATCTTTTATATTTATAATATTCCCAGCCTGTTCTCTCTGTCATACCGGTTTCCGCTCCTTCTTATAATGAATTTCCAAACGCCTTTACTCTGTCAATAATCTGATCCACATCCTCCATGGAAAGACTTGGGTGAAGCGGAATATTCAAACCCGTTTCATTTAAAATCTCGCTGTTAGGCAATTCCGCCGTGCTCTTATACAACGGATTCAAGTGCAACGGATGGTACCGTAATGTTGTATAGATACCCTCCTCAAACAATTTTTTCGCCATCTCATCTCGCTTCGGTACGCGAATGAAATAGGTGAAATACGAATGTCTGTCTCCCTGCGCCTCATTCGCATCAAGCGGCGTTTCAATCCAATCCACTGTACGGAACGCGTCCTGATAAATATCCCATATCTTCTTACGATATGCCTGCAGTTTGTCCAGTTTTCCAATCTGTGCAAGCCCTATACCCGCCGAGATATCAGACGGATTCATCTTGATAAACGGTTCCACAATATTGTATTCCCACCAGCGGTCTTTTCCATGTGTGGACGCTTCAAATCCTGATTTACCGATGCCACAGTAACGCAGTATATCTGCACGTTCACTTTTCTTGGGATCTTTCGTGACGACGCCACCCCCCTCTCCGATAGAAAGGTTCTTCACGGCATCAAAACTATATACCCCGGCATCACCAATCGTTCCGCACGGTTTCCCTTTATACAGGGAATCGACAGCATGACATGCATCCTCGATCACCGGGTAGCCGAGTTCCAAAATCGGATCTAAATCTACCGGAAGTCCCGCATAATGCACGATCATAATGGCACTGGTATTCTTAGTGATATGCGGTTTGATCGTCTCTGCCGTAACATTCTGAGACGCAAGATCCACGTCACAAAATACTGGAACGCATCCGGCCAGCATAATTACCTGCGCACAGGAAACCCATGTAAAAGAGGGAACAACGACTTCACTGCCCTTGGGCAATTCCAACAAAGCAAGCGCCATATAAAGTCCATTGGAACCACTATCTACCAGTATGAATTTATCCTTACGAAGACGCTCTGCCATCTTCGCTTCAAAAGTTTTCGTCTTTGGCCCCATACCCATCCACTGCTGGTTAATGCTGTCTGCAATCTGTTCAATTTCTTCCTGTCCAACTTTAGATCCAAAAACATTGATCATAACCTACTCCTCCTTAATTTCTATTTTTATTGCAGGTATACCTTCTTTGCAAATTCCCATAATATAATACTCCTTTTCTTCCAAAATAGCAAACCCACATTTTTGATACCAGAAAACCGCCGGATTATCTTTTAAAACGTCACACTTAATTGTCCGGCCCGGAAATTTCTCTTTGATATACGCCAGCATCAGATGCATCGCATCCTTCATGAATACTTTCCCGCTGCCGGCCTCTCCTCTTATAATATTATATAAGTCGACCGTGTTTTCATCCTCCGCCCGAAATGCCATACATCCTATGGAACAATCCTCCTCTTCCACCATAAACATGTAGTCGTCACCTCTGCTTTGATATCCCTGAAACCACTTAATTTGCTGTTCTGGCTGAATCACTTCCTGATAAAAGAAACTCCGTCGGTGATTATTTTTCCAGTTTCTCAGCCTTTCCTGATCAACATTCGAAGCGGATACCAGCTTTAAACCCGGAAAATCCTTCCCTGTAATCGTAATTTTTTTATTCATCCTTACCTCTGTTCCAAATCGGCTTAAACTCCCCGCATCCTAAAACTCTCTTTGCAAGTTCTCTCCCTAATATCAAATATAGAATATAGGCGAGCACCGTTCTAAAACGTTCTCGTCTATCTATCTGATAAAATTTACCCAATCTTCGATTATTCTCTTCGTAAAAATCTAATTTCTCCGCACCACTTACCTCAAAATCCTCCTCATCATCAATCACTTGTGCCGCATAATCAAAATTTCTGAATATTACAGGTTTACTTCGATCTATTTGTATTCTTTCACAATTCATCCCCAATCCATTATATCCGATATTTCTCGTCTTCGCTACTTTAGGAAAAATGACATATTTATGATTCATAAAGATATAAACACTGAATGCCATATCTATCTTGACAATTTCATCATTCTGAACCAGAACTGGAATATATTCCAGCATACCTTTTACAAAATTGCAAAACTGATTGTTGCTTGCCTTATAAAATCTTAGCATTTGAACAGGTCTGTGCATGATCTTGTCAAAATTCTGCATTGTAACAGCATGGTACATCTCCATCTCTTTCTCCCTCCATGTACCATAGCCCCACGCAGTATAATATGTGTTTATTTTGACAAGATTGCTTTCATCCTCCATCCATTCAAACGGATAAGAATATCCGCAAATTGCCTGTACATCCATATCCTTTTCAAAAACAGTAAGATTTTTATTCATATAAGCAAGGAAATTGGGAGAAACTTCAATATCGTCCTCTAAATAGATAAATCTGTCATACTTTTCATAAATCCTCTGCCTCACAGATATAAAATTTTCATACCATCCTTTATTCTCTTTCTGCTTTATGATACATACATTGGCAAATCCCTCTATCCCATCCTTCAAGTATTCAAGAATACATTTGTAACCTTTTTTATGAGAATCCTTCAACGGAAAATCTACCCCAATATACAGATCCGTACATGACGCACATGCATTTTTTTGTAAAGACTCTATACATTTTTTCAATTCTTCGAATCGGCATAGCGTAATTATCAATACCGGCGCACAAATCATAGTTCTATCTCCAAAATACGACTCAAATCATCTTCACTTAGGGACGCATTTCGACTTAATAGTTATTCATGCTTTTCCCTCATATCTCACCAATTTTCATACAAATAATACTGTCTCAATTTCTGTTATTGATAATTTCCCAACTGAAAAATATATACCTTTTCATATTCGCCCTTCATTCTGAGGGTTCCCAACGTTCCGTTGACCATAGGCGCTATCAATGCATCGCACCGCGACAGGCAATAGGTCGTAACCAGATAATCCATCATTTTTTCATATTTGTACCTTGCGTCATGCCCTTTACTTATAACATCAAACAATCCAGTATGGCCGGTGTCTGCAAATCGATAGCAATCATTGCATATCAGTTCATCTTTAAAATGCGCTTTTAAACTCTGCAGAATATTTTCATCTTCCGTCGCCACAAAAACAGCATCATACTTTCCGACTTCCTGCCCCCAGAGTTCTTTCAGCTCCTCGATTTTCTGAATCGTCATCTGAATCGAGGGCAACACTGAATGTCCAAAAGGCTTCAGTCCCAGGTAATCTGTGCCACGGCATTTGACACCCAATATCCTCTTACTGTTTCCAATTATCTTCTTCCATTCATATTCACAAATCTTCTCAGCCTCAGAACTTAACTGCATATACCTCAAAACCAATTCATGGCTCTGCCGTACCTTATCTTCATCCAATATCTCAGACAATTGTCCGTCATACATTCCATGGCACAAAACTACCTTGCAGCTGTGATATACTTCCTCCAGTGTGTACGGAAACGGCTGCTTGAAGCAATATTCCCACCAGTTAACACGACCAATTGTTTCCTGATCCGTATAATAATAGTTTGGATAATACTGCATATCTACTATGGGGATCATTTCTCTTGAAATCGCTTCTCTGATATGTCCCAGCACAAAGTCGTGCACTGCAAACAAACCGGCCTTTCTATGCGGATCGCGAATAACATAAAAGACTATATCCGGATTCTTCCTGCCAAAAGAAGCATGCAGCTCCCTGGAGTTACAAACCAAATACACCAAAAAATTTCTACATTTCGTCGGAAACCATAAGTTACTGTTCAACCATTTCCATTTAATAATATGATGATATATTTTCATCAGCAGTCCTGTTACTTTACTGTATGATATATCACTCTGCACAATATACCTCCTGCCTTGCTATTAATTGCAGCATCGCATCACTCTTTCGATAATTTCAGTCGTAGACAATCCCAACTCCAAATCAATAAACCGTAGTTTTCCGCCATATGCCTCAATTATTTCGCGTTCAGGCATGTACTTTTCTTCCCAATCGCGTCCCTTAACGACCACATCTGGCTGCAAAACAGAGATTAATCTAGACGGATCATTCTCTTCCATAAGTACAACATAGTCTACATATTTAAGCGAACTGACCATGCGCATACGGTTCTCTTCATTAATAATCGGTCTGCTGTCGCCTTTAATTCTTCTAACCGACGCATCACTGTTGACTGCTGCAATTAAAATTTCTCCATACTGTCTCGCCTGCTTAAAAGATGACAAATGTCCTGCATGCAGGAGATCAAAACAGCCATTTGTAAACACTATCGTCTTACCTTGTTGTCTGTCATAATCTATTTTCTTTTTGACCTCTTCCACTGTGAACGGCTTATCATCCTTTGCCTCCTTCTCCATCGCACCAAGCAGTTCCTGTGCGGACACACTGGCTGCCCCAAATTTAGAGCATACAATAGCCGCCGCTGTATTTGCCAGCTTACAGCTGTCTTCCAGCCCCACCCTTATAGCCATCATTGACGCTATGATGGCCACTACAGTATCTCCTGCGCCGGTCACATCAATTACTTCCTGCGCCTTTGTAGAAAAATCTTTTCTAATATTCTGATCGTTCAGATACATAATTCCTTTTTCTGATCTTGATACTACGAGATTTTCTATTCCATGTTGGTTCTTAAGTTCTCGTCCTGCCCTTTCCACATCCTCATCGGTAAATAAATTCATTCCTGTAGCAATAGCCAGTTCTTTTTCATTTGGCTTACAGACTGTTGCCCCCCTGTACTTATTATAATTTACTCCCTTCGGGTCCACTACAACAGGAATTCTCTGACGTATACAAGCATTTATTATACCCTGCGCCACATCTGGCGTAACATTGCCTTTACCATAGTCTGACAAGATCACCGAATCCACATCCTGAAGCATATCGAATACATTGCCAAGTATCTTTGTTTCCAAATCTTTTGCAATATTCTCCGTTTTTTCCTCATCCAAGCGAATAAACTGCTGGTTTCTGGATGTGATTCGTGTTTTGATCACGGTCTGCAGACCATTTACATTTTCTATATATGCTGTATCCGCCCCCATTTTTGAAAACGTATCTGTCAACCACATGCCATCCTGATCGTTTCCAGTAAAACCAGCCACACGAACCTTTATGCCAAGCGCAAGCAGATTCGATACCACATTGCCTGCCCCGCCAAACTTTCTTTCTTTTCCCGTCACATGCAAAACCGGCACCGGAGCTTCCGGAGAAATCCGATTTACTTCCCCATGAACATACTTATCTACCATGAAATCACCATACACTAACACAGTAGCTTCTTTCATTTTATATAATTGACCGCTGTCCATCTCTGCCTCTCCTCACGTATCACAATTTATACATGCAATATTCACTAATGTCTATTAGAGCTTTTCTCACTTGATACATATACCATTACATGTTCTGTTCTATCATCTGGCATAACGTGTGTATCGTATGCTCTTGGATCTCTTGAATACGTGCTGTTCTCCCACAGGGTACGCATAACATGATGTCGCAGAACGGCTTAAGTCTACCCCCATCCTGCCCTGTCATACCAATTACCTTCAGCTTCCTGTTTACAGCCATACGAGCCGCGCGAACAATATTCTCAGAATTACCGCTGGTAGAAATCGCGATAAACACATCTCCTTTCCGTCCCAACGCCTGAATCTGTCTCTCATAAACGGCATCAAAACCGTAATCATTACCACCTGCCGATAAAATGGACGTATCCGTCGTCAGTGCCACTGCCGGATAGCCTTCCCGCTCTTTCTCAAAACGTACAACAAGTTCTGCCGCCATATGTTGTGCATCAGCCGCCGATCCACCATTGCCGGCAATCAAAATTTTATGATCTGTCTGCATGGCACACAATAAACACTCCGCCGACTCAATTACTTTGTCAACATAATCCGTCTTCATTATTCGTTGAAGAAGGCTCACAAGTTCCCCCATATTCTCCTCTATTATGTCCCGCATAATAATATCCACTTTCTTCTCCCACTCTGTTGACTTACCCTCACATCTTTTGATCTATTTTCTCCAATACATCATCCACAGTAACCTCGCTCAGACACCTGCGTATTCCCTTACTTCGAATAAACCGCATACATTCGCCAGTTTTCCCCCTGCCATCCAACAGACAATTTCTACACTCGATTTCATGATAACAAACTATTGGAAGCTTTCTATCCTCCATCTTCTCCACCTTATAGGGCAGGAATCTGCCATATTCCCAAGGTCCCCATATACAAAATGCCTGCGTGTTCACTGCCGCTGCGAAGTGCACCGCACTGGTATCGTTTGTGACTATAAATTCCGCTTTCCGGATGATTTCAATCAACTCGGGTAAAGAGGTCTCTCCCACTCTATTGATGATTTTTTCTTTTGAAAAATACTTTTCTGTAAATTCATCCGCCAGATATGCTTCTTCCTTACCACCACATAGACAGCATTTCAGATGTTCATATTGTGCTTTCTCATTCAGTCTATCCGCAAGTTCTGCGTAACGCTCTACCGGCCACATTCGTTCCGTTTCACTGGCTCCCAGGAAAAGAACATAATACCTGTCTGCCGGAACTTTACCCTGTGCCTTTTTCATTTCTCTGATAGAAGGCACTCCTGATCGTATTTCTTTTTCCAGCACCTGCCCGGCAAAAAGCGTATTCCTCGAAATTTCCATCATATGCTCTCTCGGCGTAACTATCACTTTCTGATAAATCGATCCGGCTATACGATAACACCAACGAGTCGAAATCTCTTCTGGAGAATCCATAGTTACTTTTTCATTGGCGGTAATGGCAGACATTACCATATCTGAAAAAATTTCTTTGGAGTAAGTGCACTGAATCGCCCGACCAGCTTTCACATCCTTTAAATAACTATGTATTGACCAGCGGTATTGCACTTGGGATGTATGACGTAATTTCCCATAATTTAAGCCGATCACTTCATCAAAATATCCGGTATTGCCTGCGATTTCACTGCAGATCTGATTACAGATTAAAATAATTTTGCCTTTCCTGTTCTTTCGAAATTCCTTTGCTGCATCCAACCACATAACAAAGTCACCAATCGCATCAAGCCGTACCAAAATTATGTCTTCATTTTGTGGACCATCTTTACGATTCCGACATCTAATGATCAATAGATCCATCACTGACACCATATCGACCAAAATTGCTGCTATGCCTTTTTTTTGCAAAGCCACAAGAAATGCTGATGCAAAATAGGAAACGACAAATGTTACTGCCAACATGACCGGTATAAAACAAACAGGATTCCATCTTTCCGGCAGCACATTATACATAATATCAATAACTCCTGCGTGGAGAAGATACATATAAAATGACTTTTCTGCAACATTGTGCCAGTTCCCTTTTATTGTTAAATTAGAGAAGCCTGCAAAAATAATCGTTGCTGCAACTATCACAAACGGATGAAAATTTCCCATAAAAGAAAACAGATATTGTTGCATGCCATTTCGAGACAAATACTCCCTGCCAATACAATACAAAAACAAAATGAAAAAACCTGTCATTATTTTCCCAGCCGCCTTTTTTTCTCTACGACTGGAAAAATATGTTCTCAGTACATCTCCCATCAAAAAGTATCCCAAATACACACTTCCTTCTAATCCCCAATGAACCTTAAAGGAACTGGTACTCCACAAAATAACCGAACTTGCAAGACTGACCGACGCCATTCTTTTCCATATCTTAAAGTCAATGGACTCCTTTAGTCGAACCAGCAATGGAACCAATAGATAAATTCCGATCAACATATACATATACCACAGATGATAAAATGGCTCTCCTCTGAACCATTCCCCCAGATATTTCACCGCAGTATCTGAAGTGTCCATTCCAATACTAATATGATAATACAATTTTAAAATATTATAGCAAACATACAGACCACTGACAGACAAGGTTGGTATACCGATATGAAATAAAGATTTCTTATAAAATAATTTAAAATCCCTGTTTTTAGAATCAGACAAAATAAACGCACCTGAAATCATCAAAAAACACGGAACAGCAAATGTAGTCAATGTCAAGCAAATATTTCCCAATGAGAAGTAATAAAACGGCTCACCTTCCAGAATATAAACTCCATAATCATCTCCTATATGAATCAACATAATACAGACCATGGAGATTACTCTCAGCATATCATAATTTTGTTCCCTTACACGATTTTTCATTCGGTGTTCCCTTTGACCCATTTTCCTTTCGCCCTTACCATTTTTTTCGGCAGCCACATCAAATAATACATCCACGGATAGTTATTCCGAATACTTCTATCGTCCTCCGCACGCATCCTGTCAATATTCGCCTCCTGCGAACTGATTCCCGTGATGCAATCTACGATACTGACATTTACATCCACATACTGCATTCTAACATGTTCACGGAAACAACGCATCAGAAAATCAAAATCCGCACAAATTTTGTAAGCCTCATCAAAACGAAATTTCCGCAAAACAGACGTCTTCGCAAAAATTCCCTGATGGCATGGCATCTTACCCATCATCAAAAGCTGAAACACTTTATTTCTTCCCGAATATTTTTCATTAATACGGTTTTGGGAGTATATCTTGGTAACATTTCCATACACAATACCCGGTAACCGGTTCTTATCCAACTGTCCATCCTTTGTCTCACCAAAACCGCATATCTGCGTCACCACATTATCAACAACTGCCTCATGCGCAAAGACATCTCCACTATTTAAAAAAAGTATATAATCGCCATTACTAAGATCAATTCCCTTATTCATGGCACTATACAATCCATTATCTTTACCCGAAACTACCTGCACCTCTCGCCTGTCCTCATAATGTCGGATCATCTCTAATGTTCCATCTGTGGACATGCCATCAACAATAATATACTCCATATTATCGTAAGTCTGTCCAAGCACAGATTTTACCGTTTCTCCAATCGTATCTATCACATTTAAGCATACAGTAACTACCGATATTCTAATCTCTTGCATCTCGCTCGCTTCCGTCTTACCTACTATTCCCTAAACCTGCATTATTGCCTTTTCTCGACAAATCAAACACCACATTATCGAATGAAGGCCGACATCATCATATATGCAATGTTTCTCCAAGCTATCTTCCAGTCATATGATATAAAATACGAAACAAAAATACAAAAACAGGATGTGCATAGGCAATCATAACTGCGCATCCTTTCATATATAGAGGCACCACCGGATGCTGCAGAGTATTTTTCATATTTTCCCTTAAATCATTCTTTAATTTGTTAATTACTTTTTGATCATACTTATCATTCCTGCACATGGCAGTGATCACCGCCATCTCATATTCCGTATGAAACGCAATCACATCCGACTCCAATTTCGGATATTTCCGAATTAACTCTTTCCTAATCCGCATATAATTATCAAAAGCCTGTTTGTGGCGTTCCGTATACCCTCCGTGGGAGATACTCCCCTTTCTTACATATCGAAAATATAATTCCAATGGCAATATTCTAATGCGTTCTGCCTTTTCTGCAAGCTGCACAATCATCGCATAGTCCTCGCCAATAGTCACATTACTGCAAAAGTCAATGTCGTCAAACAATTCCTTTCTATACAGCTTTGTACAAGGCGATCCCGTCAGATACCTTGTATGATGCATATGGTACATACATTCTTCTCTCGTATAACAATCAATATACGCTTCCTGAAACAACTGTGGATGAGAGATTTTTCCATTGTCATTAATGTCCTTGAAAATGCAGCATATTATACCTGCCCCTGTATCCTGTATCTGATCATACATAGTCTGCAGCATTTTCTCGTCCAGCCAGTCATCTGAGTCTACAAACATTATATATCGGCCGGCTGCTTTTTCTATCCCATAATACCGCGAAGCTGCAGGGCCCTGGTTCTGGTTATGAAACACCTTGATACGCGGATCCTTTTTTGTGTAATCATCACAAATCCTGCCACTCCCGTCAACGGATCCATCATCCACCAGAATCAACTCCCACTCACTATAAGTCTGTTTCAAAATACTATCAATACATCTGGGCAAATATTGCCTTGTATTATAAACCGGGATAATCACACTGACTTCCATAAAACTACTCTTCTTCATCTTCAAAATTAATCCGCCTCTCCTCCACCACAAGCGGCCTGTGAATCACCCTCGTATTAATATTCAATATATATTCTCCCAGCAATCCGATAAAAAACAACTGTATAGAACCGATCACATACACACCAATGATAAGCGGCGTATTTCCCGCCTGAAAATCATTCCAATAAATCAACTTCATCACCAGATAAATCATTGCAATCACCAGGCTGATCCCCGATGATACAAATCCAAGTAACGTTGCCAGCCGCAATCCCACCTTCGTATAAGAAGTAATACTCAACATAGCCGCATCATACAGACTATAGAAATTATTGTGTGTCTTTCCCGCCCTTCTCTTTGCCTGCTCATACTCAATCTCAATACGATTAAACCCGTGTCCGTACTCCGCCACAATCCCTCGCAGGAAAGGAATCGGATCGTCCAACTCCCTGAGAAGATTGATAAATGTCTTATCGTACAGACCGAATCCGGTAAAATGCTCAATCATCTTCGTATCAGACATATTCCTGATCAATTTATAGTACATACTGCGCAGGAAATAAATAATCGGGTTCTCTTTACTGCTTGTCTTAATGCCGCTGACGATCTTATGCCCCTTTTCCCACTCTTCCACGAATCTGGGAAGCAGTTCCACCGGATCCTGAAAATCGCAGCACATGGAAATGGTACAGTCCCCGGTCGTCTGACACATGCCGTGAAACGGAGAATTGAATTGTCCAAAATTGGTCACATTGAAGATAGCCTTGATCTTCTTATTTTTTGCACAGATCTGCTCTAATTTCTCTCTTGTACCGTCCGTAGAACAGTTGTCAATAAAGACGAGTTCATAATCATATCGACTAAGAGCTTCTTCCATCACATTGACCACCGCAAAACTCATCGGCTCCACATTTTCCACTTCATTGTAGCATGGTATCATAATACTGATCTTTTTCATTCCGGTCCGCCCGCCAATCTATTGTCCGTATAATCTTTCCATATACTCTGTCTGGATAGAATACTTTTCCAGACACTCTTCTCTAAAAATTCCTCATCACTACGTTAATTCTACATGAAATAATTTTACCCAATGTCCTGCACAGATAATCCGCCACGGTGTGAAATCAGATCTCCGTACCTGTCCCTCGTTGGCATCAAACCATTTCATGATGGTATCCGGCTCCAATATCCCGGAAAGCGTATCAACCGCATCCTGCAGTTCCGCCCTGTATTTCTCAAAATTATTATTGATCCACTGATCTTCCGGTGTCACAAAGCCAAGCTTGCTGTAACGCTTCCTGATTTTATCCGGCAAAACACTCCTTAGCCCGTCTCTTAAAACTGCCTTCGTCACGCCACCACGCAGTTTGTAGTCAAAAGGCATGGCATAGACCGCCTGCGTCAGATTGCAGTCAAGAAACGGCACTCTTGACTCAATGGAATGCGCCATGGAATTCCTGTCCTCATAGTGCATCAGCGATGACATGCTGTTTCGCAAAAATTCTGCAATGTACAATCTCGGCCTGCGTATCGGATAGATGATCTCATTCTTCAAAACCTGCCTGAGCTGTTTTTTCGAAAACGGCTGCTTATTCGGGAACAGATGATAGAACAACATCTGAAAATGATATTTCATCCTGTCCGGTACAAGCAACGCCCCTAATGCCGGCAGAAGAATTTCATAAGAGGAAATATAGGTCTCCGTTGACGCCCGATTACGCTTGTAAATTTTCCATTCATTCCATAGTTTCTTAAATTGTCCCCTTCTGATACGGTCAGCCACCATTACAATATAGAAATGTGTATATCCGGCTAACTGCTCGTCGCTTCCCTGACCGTCAAGCATCACCTTCATGCCACACTCTTTGGCCGCCCGGAAAACATTCCACTGCGCATACATGGAAGTGGAGGCAAAAGGCTCGTCCATATGCCACAGGAGGCTGTCCAAGTCCTCAAACAGATTTGTCTCCTGCGGAAATGTCTTATGAGAATACACGCCGGTTGCCTTTATCACCTCATCAATATACTCCTGTTCATCATATCTTTTATCCTCAAAGCAGGAAGAAATGGTGTGCTGCTCTACCGCACATTGATTGGCCCTGACGATTTTGTCCGCCATGCATACGATAGCCGAACTGTCTAAACCGCCCGACAGACAATACCCGGTCGGCACATCTGCCCGCAATCGCAGTTTCACGGACTCGTGAAATTTCCGATAAAACTCTTTACATGCCTCCTGATAAGTCTGTTCTTTCTCCGGCACCTTTCTGATATCGAAATATCTGCGAATCTCATACTTCTTCCGCTCCATATCATATATCAAATTATGACCGCCCGGAAGTTGAAAGATATCCCTGAACATGGTCTGCTCGGAATAATCAAGATTGCCTCTGATAATAAACTGCAACAACGTGTCCGTATTCGCCTTCGGGTTCTTCTCAAGCATCTCAAAAAACTGCTTGATCTCCGAAGCTGCCAGAAACATACCTTCCTGCCTCGTATAATAAAACGGCTTCACACCGAACCTGTCTCTGGAACAAAAGAGAATCTGTTTTGCTCTGTCATAAATGACAAAGGACCACATACCGTTGAAATATTCCACGCATTTTTCACCGAAACAATCATAGGCAGCAACCAGTACTTCTGTATCTGTCTTCGTTCTAAACCGATACCCTTTCTTCTCCAGCTGCGCTCTCAGCTCAATATAATTATATATTTCCCCATTAAAGACTGTTACATAGTTGTCCTGATAGATAAAAGGCTGGTGCCCATCCGACGACAGATCAATAATCGAAAGCCGCCGATGCCCAAGTGCAAGGCTTCCTTCATAAAATGTTCCCCTGTCGTCAGGACCACGATGCGCGATGATATCAACCATTTTTTCAAACTTATTATGGTCTGCCACGCCCTTGCTCTTCAAACATACCGCTATTCCACACATGCGCTTGTCCCCTCCGCCATAATGCACCTTCCGCATAATGTACCTTAACCATACCGATCTATATTGGCACTTCAACCAGTTTGTGTCTCGTTTACAAACTTCTCGATCAAATCCGGCAGTACCTCCGCGAGATCTGCAATGTCAAATGAAATATTATGCAGCGCCTTCGCATAAATCTTTACTTCCCTGGCAATCTCTCTGCGCGGCTTCTTCATAATTTCTTCTACAGCCCGCATGCAGTCTTCTACCGTTCTGACCGGAAAAGTGAACGGCGCCATATTCTTGACGGAATATCCAAAAGCAATCGCAGGTGCCCCAAAAAAGTGGCATTCCCACAATGCCGTACCTGTCAGGCAGGACACCGCCAGTGCATTCTTGATCAATTCGTAAGTACTATACGCAACCGGTATCATCCGCACCTTGGGAATTGAGGCAATCTCTCTGTAATATCCTTCCGTCCTCAGAAGTGAGAGTTGTTCCGGATGAATCTTCACATAAATCTTCACATCTTCCGGCAGCGACTTACTTAAAATTTGAAGCGGTATGACCTGATCCGCATACATGCCGCCTCCCATCGGATTCGACGTCGCCTCCGGCTGATACTGCAATGGAAAATAAATATATTTTTCGTCTGCCACAGGCATTGTAGTAAGCGTCTGGTAATAATTCCGCAGACGTATACTCTCCCTTTTAACAGGCTTTTCAAAAAGGTATCGTTTCCACGCCATCGGTATCGCTTTACACAACAACGGTATCTTGCGAACGGCGGCTGTGATAAATTTCGGGCTTACGCCGTATTTCACATAGTCCTCACCCAACACGCCCCTCCATACCCTGATGATGTTCGTTTCTCCGAAGCGCTGACGCAGCCGCCATGTAAACGGATCTTTGCGCATCTGCGCAGGCTTCATCTGTTCCGGCTCCTGTGACGACCATCTCTCAAACTGATTCCTGGTTTTACCCTCAAGCGGAATATCTGCAATATCTGCATCCCGATATTCTTCCAACAGTTTAGCATATTCTGACTTCAGTTCCGGCGAATCCTGCTCAAAATCTTTCAATGGAAACCGCCTGGGTGGAATAAAGCAGCTGTGCGTAAGCTGTACCGGAATATTCAGATACCGGCACAGATAATAAAGCATATAGTCATACCCCTCATGAGGGATTGCCGCCAGATATACATGTGTAATCTGCTTTCTCCTTAACAAATTATATAAAAAGAACAAATTATGTCTGTACACAGTATAATGAACATCAACCGTATCTTCGATCGGAAACCCCGGGTAACCCTCAAACCTCCTCTGCTGGAAAATAATATCCAATGCATACCGATTCATATACCGAATGACATCATCCTCTAACGGATAACTGTGCTCCAAGTCAAGCTGTTCCTCACTGTAAGCAGCGTGCACCAAATCCCTGCGCAGCACACACTCTCCAAACTGTTCAAAGACAGGCAGCTCGCTTTCCTGTGCTACAAACATACAGAGTCTGTCCGGTTTCACCCTGTCCACGATACTCTGCACGATATCACTGTTAAATTCCTTCTGCACTACCAAACTAAGCAGCAAATTAACCATGATTGATCTCCGCCATATCTTTCTTTACGGCTTTGCCGTCCACAATCTCATAGACCTCGTCACAACTCTTGATGGTCGTCAGTCTATGTGCCACAATAATCAATGTTTTATGCCCCTGCAACGATTCAATTGCTTCCATCACAGCGGATTCCGTCTCATTATCCAACGCAGAAGTCGCCTCATCCAACACGAGGATCGCCGGATCATAGTAAAGCGCTCTGGCGATCGCCACACGTTGCCTCTGTCCTCCGGAGAATTTAATTCCCCGCTCTCCTACCACTGTATTGATTCCCTCCGGCAGACTCTCTACGAACGTCTTAAGCTGTGCCTGCTGCAGCGCTTCCCATACCAGCACATCGTCAATCTGCTCTTTCTCGATACCGAAAGCCACATTATTTCTGATAGTATCGTCTGTCAGATAAACGCTCTGCGGTACATAACCAATAGTACGGCTCCATGTAAGCGGTATCGACTTAATGTCAACACCATCCATTTTGATCGCACCGGTTTCTGTCGGCAGTAAACCGAGTATCATATCAGCAAGCGTTGTCTTCCCGGCTCCGGAAGCGCCCACAAACCCAACTGCATGCCCTTTCGGAATCACCATGTTCAGTCCGTCAATCACACGGCCATCTGCATTCGGATATTTCCAGCTCACATTCTCCAGGCAGATCTCGGAATGGAATGCATCTGCATTCTCGGCAGATACCGGCTTCTGTGTCATCTGACCATCCGCCACTCTTTGTTCATTCATCATCAATTCATTGTTCTGTGCAAATTCATTTGCCTCAAAAATATTCCGGTACACGCCTTCTACCATTGTCTGGTAATAGACAATGACATTATAATTGTTCGTAATCTTACCTACGGACGGCAGGATCCGAAATGCTGCAATAGCAAATGCCGCCGCATTAGAGACAAATTCCGCCCCGTTTACTCCCGTAAGGGACTTCACACACAACATCACAATAAACGCCGTGATGCAGATTCCTTCAATCACGTACGCCGGACATTCGGAGGCAAAATTTTTCGCGGCATTTGACTTATTCTTCCCTGTTACAGCCACATCATAGCTCTCTGCGAAGAAAGGCTGTCTTCTGGTCACCATAACGTCCTTGATACCGTTAAATGCTTCGTTTACAGCCTTCAGGCACAACTGGCTGTATGTAACCGCACGTTTTCCCTCTACTTTCATAATCTTGTGAAAAGTCGCTACGATCACCAGCAGGGCGGCCAATGCCGAAACTGCCAATACCATCGCCATCAAAAAGTCCGTCGTCACAAGCACCACAACAATCAGCACTGCTGACATACTCTCCATGATAATCGTAAAAATACTTGCCATGGAAGCGGATACTCCCGTAATATCATAGACAATACTTCTAAGCAGAACAGACGTATTTGTATTAATATGAAAAGTATACTCCCTGCTCAGATAAGAATTCATAAGCCGCATGGAGATTTCCTTCTCCACTTTGCGGTAAAAATGGTTCTTGTAGTAGGATAAAAACGACATATAGGCATTCTTGACGATATAAACCGCCACAGCCCCCGCAGAAACCCAAAGCACAAGCCCGGTCCCATCCTTAATACGAAGAAACTGCCACAACCATTGCCACGACTGATTCTTAAGCACTGATTCCGGCAGTAGAATTACCTGAACAAGGGGCACAATAATAGACACCCCCAGCATTTCCAACAGAGAACCGATAAGCAGCAAAATAAAAACAATAACACTGCCCCTTCTCTGCTGCGGCGTATAAATATCATATATTCTCTGATAGGCGGCCTTAATCTGTTTTAAAATATTCATATGCATCCTCTTTATATTTGTATATCATAGCAGAAAACATCCGATTTGGAAAGTCTTTCTATCTCATCAACACCAATTCTCCACCAATCACCTGCACTGTCACACTGTCCGCCACTGATCCTGTTTTATGATCCAGCACCACAATGTTGATACCGTCTTCCGCTCTGCTGTGCTCTTCTTCCGACACTATAACCGATGCTCTCCCGTCCGTATTATCAACTGCATACGTCCACAGAAGCTGCCACACCGGCCTGTCTATGCTTCCTTCATATATCTTTTCTCTACCATCAGCATTGGAAAAGATCACTTCCGAGTCGCATATAACCCTGATGCCATCCTTGGAATCGACCGAAAACTGCCACGTATCCATTATTTTCCTGCCTTCTGCAGAATCTACGCTCAGCCCTGCTCCCTTCTGTGCCAGGAGCAGCGTGTAAGTCGGGTCATCCACCAGGACAAACCACTGTGAAAAATCTTTCGTCTGCCTGATCGCTTCAGCAGTCTTCAATCTTTCGTCATACTCATCCTGCATCTTCGTTACGGCTTCCTTGCAGACAATTTCTTCTGCCGCAAATCTCTCATACTCCTTGGACCACTGTGCATACTCCTGTTCCTGCATATGATCCGGCATCTCATATTGTTCTTTAATATATTTTCCCAAAAAACGGGTATATTTTTCTGCCCCAAAGCAATTCGTATGATTGCCGTTAAAAAAATCTCTGGAGAAATCCAGGCCGATCTCCTCATAATGTTCATTGGCATTCCAGTAGCGATATCCGTAGCTCTCTACAATGTCCTTCAAAGAATTGTAAATTGCCTGCTCTTCCCGATCCAGCACCTTAGGGCTTACGACAAAAAGCGCCTCCAGCTGCCTGTCATCACAAAGCGTAAGCAGGCTCTCCAACGCTTTTCTGCATTTTGGCGGTACTTCACCCCGTTCTTCCGTCAAAAAACCGTCAGGCTCCTCCATACAGTCGTACTGTTCAAACCATTCCCAACCCTTATTGGGAAATATCGCTTTATTTTTACTGTATTTCCATTGCTTTTCATCGCCGAGCCTCTCTGTGTTGGTATGATACTTCGCAATATCAAAATAGAACGACCCAACATCCACTTCTTCCGTATTGGTACGTTTCTGCATGTAATCATGGATATATTTCCACCTGACTGGAGAAAACAGACTCATGCTGTCAGAACCATTCCGCAGGCCCAGGTCATACACTTCATCACTCCATGCAACAAAAGATCTCAGTTCCACCACAAACAGCCCCGGCTCCTGCGATCTAAGCGCCTCCCTGATATAGTACTCGCTGCTGTCCGCCTGCAGCGAATTGGTAGCATACGTGTAAGAGGTGAAACCATATTCCTTCCACGCACGAAGCGGCTGCCAGTAGCAGATAGAAGAACTGCTCCCCACATAAATCATATCCAGATCCTTCTCCTGCTCCAATCCGAGAATCCGCAGCCTGTCCGTATCGGTATCTCTGAACAGATATGTCAGAAAGGTAAATGTTCTGACAAAAAGACAGAGAAACAGCATACACAGTATGACATTTTTAATTCTGCTTTTCCATGTAGCATCCATCCTAAAATCCTCTGTAAATAAAGTCCGCCGCGTCATATCCCGGTCCGTAATTTCCATAGACCAGAATCAGGACAGCCAGCCCAAGCCACACTATCCAGCGGAACGGCAGAATCTGTCTCTGGATCCAGACTCTCGCGTAAGTATACTTTTCCTGAAGAATCCATACAACAAACAACAAAAACACGCCAAAAATAATGATATTTAAATCTGCGTGCGTCACATCAAACTTCACCATACTGCCGTCAAAAAAAATCCACGGATTCCATACCGCAAAACCTCTTTTGATCGCTCTAATTGTTTCAGACAAGCTGTTCAATCTAAAAAACATATTCCCCACAGACACCAACACGAAAACACGCAATGACTGAAACAGATGCCAGCTGAAAGACTCTGTGTCAATCTTCATAAATACCATCATTTTCTTAAAGACCGGCTGAAATACATCTGACAGTACGATACAGCCCCAAAACCAAAGCCCCATGCCAAGAATATACTTCCATCCGCCGCCATGCCACAGACCGATCAACAGCCAGACACATAACATTCCCAGATACGACGGAATCTGTTTTGATAGCTTCTTCCCCCAATGTGCTTTAATCCATTTGCTCATTTTTCTCCAGGTTTCCGTCCGCAGGATAGGATACAGGATATAATCCCGCAGCCATACCCCCAGTGTAATATGCCATCTCTGCCAATATTCCTGAACGGAACGGGCAAAAAACGGTGTTCTGAAGTTCTCCGGCAGCTTGATTCCGTAGCATTCCGATACGCCCATGATAATATCCATACATCCCGAAAAGTCGGTATAAAGCTGCAGCATGAACAGAAAAGAAGCTGTCCAGATGTACAGACCGACAAAATTTTCCATATCACCATAAATGCCGTTTACAATACCCGCCACACGGGTAGAAATCACCAGTTTCTTGAATAATCCCCACAAAATCCTCTGTAAGCCGAAAGCAACACCAGTATAATCAAAGCTATGTGGTGCGTATAACTGTCCCTCCATCTGTTGATACTTCGTAATCGGTCCGGAAGTCATCTGCGGAAAATAACTGATGAACAATGCCGTCTTCAAAAAACCTGTTCGCGCATCCGCCGCCTGCATCCAGTAACAATCAAGAAGATAACCGACACTGATAACCGTATAGAAACTGATTCCGATCGGAGAAATATATTCTGTTTCCGGCAGACGAAAATCCGTTCCAAACCGGCATATGACAGAATTAACGATACCGATAAAGAAATTGCTATATTTTAAGACAGCAAGAATACCTACATTGACAATAATCCCGATCAGAAGCGCACTCTTTGACCATTTTCGCACACCGTCCTCTTCTGTCCTTTTCATCAGGCGAACACAAAGATACGTGACTGCAATATTTACAAGCAGATAAATCCCTGTAAACACTGCGGAAGACAGCACAAAAAAGCATACGCTGTAAACAACCAGCGCATACCATTGTAATTTTTTGGGAATGAGATAATATAACGCTAAAGAAACCGCAAATAGCGTTAGGAATTGTAAAGAAGTTATCGACATTATTTCCCGCTTTCTCTTTAGATATTATAGCAATCCACTTTATATTGATTCATGTTATCTCTAATCCAGGCAATCGTCTGCGCAATACCTTCCTCAAAAGTATATTGCATCTTCCAATCAGTCAACTGCATGATTTTTGTATTATCTCCAAGAAGCCTGTTGACCTCACTCTTCTCCGGCCGCAGCCTCTCCTCGTCACAGATGATCCGTGCGGAGGGATTCAACTGTGTAATAATCTCCCTTGCCAAATCACCGATCGAAATCTCACGTCCTGTCGCGATATTGATTTCTTCTCCCACAGTCTTATCGGATTGCGCAATGGCTATGAAACCGTTGGCCGTATCTTTCACATAATTGAAATCTCTGGTCGGGCTGAGAGATCCAAGCTTAATCTCCTCCCTGCCTGCCAGGAGCTGCGTGATGATCGTCGGAATAACTGCCCGTGCCGACTGTCGCGGACCGTAGGTATTAAACGGCCGCACAATGGAAACCGGCATCTGAAAACTCCGATAGAAGCTTTCTGCCAGGCGGTCTGCCCCTATCTTTGTTGCCGAGTAAGGGGACTGCCCCTGAAAAGGATGCTTCTCATCAATCGGCACATACTGCGCGGTTCCATAGACTTCCGAAGTAGATGTGATCAAAACCCTGGAAGTCTCCAAATCCCTCGCCGCCTGCAGCACATTCAAAGTACCTTTAATATTTGTATCCACGTAGGAATCCGGTGAATGGTAGCTGAACGGGATCGCAATGAGAGCCGCCAGATGAAACACTTCGTCCACACCCTGCATCGCCGTGCGCACGCCGTTAGGATCCCTGATATCTCCACTGAATATTTCTACATGCTTCATAATCTCTTCCGGGAGCGTATCCAGCCAGCCCCAATTATTAAAAGAATTATAGTAGGTAAAAGCCTTTACCTCATACCCCTTCTGAATCAATGTCTCCGTAAGATGGCTGCCGATAAATCCATCGGCACCCGTCACCAATACTTTCTTCCCCATAGCTCTCCTCATCCTTATTCTGCTTAAACACTGCTCTCATCATGCACAATACTACTGAAATCCCATTTTCTTTCTCATACTCTCCAGTTCATCCATCTGTCCCATATCCATCCAGTCGTCATCTTCAATCAGAAATGCTCCTACCCGTTCCTTCTCCCGCAGGCATTTCTCAATAATATCCGTGATATGGATAAACTCTCCGTCCGGTATCTTGTCAAGAAACCTCGGCTCAATCAGATATAGTCCCGTATTCACCCGATAGGAAAGCTCCGGTTTCTCCTGAAGTCCTACAATCTGTCCTGCCTCATCCACCTGAACGGTCCCATAAGGCACCTGAAATTTCTTGCCGGCACAGACCATCGTGATAATATTGTCCATCTTTCTATGGTATTCCAATATTTTGTCATAGTCAGCCTCTACTAAAATATCACAATTCGACATAAAAAAGGTGCCTGTCATGCACTCTTTCAATAATTTTAATCCTCCGCCGGTTCCCATATATTCCTGTTCTTCTATGAACTTAATATCCTTTCCAATTTCGCTGTCATTGAAATATGCCTTTATAAAATCTTTCTTATAATTGACAATCATTGTAACATCGTTGCACCCGTACGCTGCAAAATTCTCCACAATATATTCCGTAATCGTCTTTTCACCAATCGGAATCAAAGGTTTCGGCAAAATATCGGTATACGGTTTCAGTCTGGTCCCCTTCCCTCCTGCCATAATAACAAGCGGTGTTGCAAGCTGTGGTACATTTCTATCCTGCTTTTTATATTCTTCACGCCAAAAACAGATGTCGATTAATTCATGATCGACATTGACAATGGGCACAGCCGTTATATAGTACTTCTCCATTACGTCCCCTGCCATATAGCTTTTACTTTCTTCCAGATACACAGGATGATGATTTGCGATTTCCGACACCTGTACCGTTAAGCTGCCTCCCGCAATAAGATGTCTTCTGATATCCCCGTCTGTAACGCAGGCTTCCAGTACCTTGTCCTTACATACAAACGCAATCCGCTTCCCACTGCGGCTGATTATCTGCATGACGTCAATAACTGACATCGTACCCGTTACTATAAATAGTCCTAAATCCATCCTATACGTTTCTCCTCATGACTACCTCAATTTCGTCCCTCATATTATTCAATGCATTCTTCTTCCAGAATATAACGTTTTCTCCATCTGCATCCAAACTCTTTTGAATCAGCAGATATAGCTCCTCTGTAGAATCAAATGCATCAGCAAACCCCTGCTCACAAAGCGACCGAAAAAAAGAGAACGCATGTTCCTTATAGATGAAAGTCTTAAGCCCGAAATATAATCCTTCAAATATAGCCGTTGAACCATATCCCCCAACCTGATAGGAACTGACTGAAAACAAATAATATAATTCCGTATCGAAATTATCAATCACTTGTATTCCGGATCTTGCCAGCTCCGGATAATCCTCCTGCCAGCCGTCATATTCTCCAGGATGAAGTTTATATATAATACGGTACACATCCGAGTCAATCTTTTGATTTAACTCCACTGCAACAGCGGACAGTTCTCTCCCAATAGGTTTCTGTGAAATAAAGAGGATAATTTTTTTCTCGTCCTTCCTTATCCCACAAAATTTTTCTGCATTCCGTTCCAAATATGGAAAACCAACTGCTTTACAGCGCTCCGGCGGTATCGGATAGCATGCCTCCGTACACCAATACGAAGAAAAAGTAAAAAAATACTGCGGAAATTGCCGAATCACAGCGCCTTTTGGATAATTGTACGCAATATGCTCTCTTCCCGTCACGCCATGCTGCAATTCAATCGTCGGTATATTCTTCCTGCTGGCCAATTCATTGACGACCATACAGTCTACATTATCTCCCACTACTTCCAGAATCACTTTTGGATTATATTTTCTAATTTCCGCATCAAATAACTTCTTCTTGCTTTGATACAGAAAATAGCCATCACTCATCATATTCACGATTTCTTCAAAATCATAATCCACCTGCATGAACTGTGCCACTTCGTCACATACTGGCTTAATCTTTGCCCTGATCTGCATTTGAATCCGTTCATAACGTTTCCTCATGATAGTTTTGTGAAACAGAAGTGACAGTGTGGCAAGAATTTCTATCCTGTCCGTATAGACCAGATTATCCGTACCTACTGGTCTAAGATGTTTTTGTAAATAAGGACGCTCGAAAACAACAGCACTCGAAAAAGATTTAATAATTTCATCTGTATAAATACATTCGTTGGTTTCTCCGTTCCACACTCTTCTTTCATGGTTAAACACCATAAGCTCTGCATTAACAAGTGATACACTGTTATGAAACACCGCATTTATTATCATACCACATCTGAGCTTCAACTTCTTCCAGGCGGAAATATATTTGCCCTGATGCAATGCACTGTAATGATTTTTGTTTTGCAGCAGTTTCTCCATAAACGCTTCTCTATGAAATATCCAGTACGCAAACCCGTCTATGTCATCTTCCAGCAACCGATATTTCTTCTCTACCCGAATGAGGCAATTGATACTGTCTAAAGTATTCATACATCCTCTCGCCCTTCTCTGCTCTTTGTCACTAAGTCCCATCTTCTGTATCCAGCTGCAAAACTACATTCAGTATAACATACTGCACATTAAAATCAAGTTGCCGCGTTCATCAGTAATTCTGCCATTTGAAAGTCCAATGCCGTATCGATATCAATAGATCTTTCCATGGGCATAACATATGCATAGCAGCCCTTACAATATAGATTGTCCACCCTGTCAAGCGCAGAAACTCTGACAATATATAATGCACCGTTAATCCGGTAGTAGACTGGAAGCTCCTGTCTCGGCTTACTATATATCTCCTTATCAATGAATCCATCCATGGACATATCTGCCGACAATGTATTGCTCCACAACGGTGAATGCTCTGTCTGGCACACACTGATGACATAATCAGCTTCTTTCTCAATAAACAGTTGATAACCGTTTATAATATCTTCCGAGCTTCTTAAAGGTGAAGTTGGCTGCAATAAACAGACAGTATCAAACTGTTGTCCTAAATCTTCATACCTGCACAGAGATTCTCGCACAGCATCCCATGAAGAAGCTGAATCTCCGGCAATTTTCTCCGAACGCAGGAAGGGTACATCTGCTCCGTATTTTCTTGCTGTCTCCGCATAGCGTTCAGAATCTGTAGAAACAAATATTTTCGAAAAAATCCCGCTTTGTTTCGCAGCTTCAATGGAATATGCCAATAGAGGTTTATCCTTTAACATTTTTATGTTCTTATCCTTTAATCCCTTCGAACCGCTCCTTGCAGTAATTACCGCTAAATTGTTCATTCGCACTATATCCTTTTTCTCCCATCAAACACATCGGTTCACAGAACATTAAAAGCCACATCGTAGAATTTCTTCTCCAAACAAATCCTATCTTCATACAAATATTCCGTAATCGTCTGTACAATTTTTTCCGACACATTCCCATCTCCATAAGGATTCTCTGTATTCCGAGCCTGCTCCTTAAATTCCTTTGTTTGCGACTTCCTGACGGCCTGAATAATCTCGTTCTTCTCCGGAACACAATTCAGAATACTGGCTGCCTGTAGTCTTCCCTTCTGCCGATTTCCGATATTAACCGTGGGAATTCCGATTGCCGGTGCTTCAATAATTCCACTGGAAGAATTTCCTATCATTCCTTCGGAAAACCGCAATAAATTTACGTATCTCCTAATCCCAAGCGACGCAAACGCCGCACAATTATCATGCTCTGCTACAAATGCATCTATCATCTCATTGATCTTTCGTCCACCGGCATCTGCATTTGCCTTGGAAAAAACAAACTGCATATTTTCAAAACTCTCAAGTGCATCAAGTAGTTCCTGCATCTGCTGTTCCGCCTGCTCTACTTCCAGCGTTACCGGGTGAAATGTAACACTCATATATGGTCTATCCAGCAAAAAATCAATAGAATCTTCCAGTTCCCGCTTAGTCATCTTCGGAATCAACCGGAGTGCTTCAACTCCCACATCTCCAAAATTATACACTCTTTCCGGTTCCTCACCAAGCTGTATAATACGCTGTCGGTAAACTTCGCATGCTGCAAAATGCAGATAGCTCATCTTAGTAATACAGTGACGTATGCTCTCATCTATTGCTCCCTGTGTCGTTTCTCCTCCCGAAATATGTACAATTGGAATCCCCGCATTCATAGCCGCGCTACACACAGCCAATATTTCATAGCGGTCTCCCAACACCACCAGGCAATCCGGCTTCTGTCTCTCAAATGCCTCGGCAAACGACATCATAACCAATCCCATCGTTTTGGAGACAGCTGTCGGTGTATCAGAAGCCATAAGCACTTCGATTCTTTCGGCAATCGGATAGCCGTCCTGCTCAATCTCTCGAACTGTCATCCCATATTCCGAAACCAAATGGCTTCCTGTCACCATAAGACACAGTCGAAGCCGCTCGGACTTCTCTATCTGATCAATCACATTTTTCAAAATCCCATACTCAGCTCTTGTCGCCGTCACTACCGAAACTTTCTTCAACATCTTATCATCTCATCCTCTTCAAAATCACAAACTGCCTTTGTACCAATCATTTCATACCACTTCATTGGTGATATACCATCCCCCGGTCTCTTTACCGCCAGATTATCTTCTGTAAGGATTTCCCCCTTAGTAATCTTTTTTCTTGCAACAATACTTTTTCTTGCAATTACAATATTTTTCTTTTCAGAGACACTCACCGCCTTCGTACCATCTCCCAAGGCTTTCTCTATATTACGAATTCCTTCAACCATCGCTTTCAATTCATCCGGCTCTAAGCTGGCCTTATGGTCAGGTCCTTCCATATTACGGTCTAATGTAAAATGCTTTTCGATAATTTCCGCACCCAGCGCAGCCGCAGCAACAGGCACTTCAATTCCCCTCGTATGATCAGAATAACCGACTCTTACACCAAATTTCTCTTTGAGAGTAAGCATCGCACGCAGATTAACATCCTCCATCGGTGTCGGGTATTCTGTGTTACAGTGAAGCAGACTGATTTCACCAGCTCCATGCTGTCTCAATGCCATAACAGCAGCCTCAATCTCATCCATCCGCGCCATTCCTGTAGATAAAATAATATCCCGTCCGGTCTGCGCAATCCTGACCAGATAAGGCAAATTTGTAATCTCTCCTGACGGTATCTTAAAATATGGAATTTGAATACTCTCAAGGAAATCTACACTTGGTATATCAAACGGTGTCGAAAGAAATATCAGGCCTTTTTCTTTGGTATAACGCTGTAATTCCACAAACTTATCGAACGAAAGTTCCAATTTCTTAATCATCTCGTACTGGCTTTCTCCCGTTCCTGTCGCTTCCTCCTGATATTGTGCTTTCTTTGCTCTTTTAGAAACAAGCTCCTCCGTCACGAATGTCTGAAATTTAACACAATCCGCTCCCGCTTCCGCCGCTTTGTCAACCAACTGCCGCGCTAACATGAGACTTCCGTTATGATTATCTCCCGCTTCTGCTATAATAAATATTTTTTCCATAACTTATCCGACGCCCCATTTCGTTTATTCTATTTCACTGTCCTTCTTGCTAACACATCAGTATACACTCTTTCTATCTCCTCCGCATTCTTCTTCTGCGTAAACAATCTCGTACTCCATGTATGCCCGTTATCTCCAAGCATTCTGATCTGCTCCGGATGGTCTAAGAAGATTTTCATCTTCTTAGCTAAATCTTCTATGTTTCCTCTATGATACAAATATCCATTCTCTCCACTGCATATCAATTCTGGTGTTCCTCCTGTGTCTGCTCCTATAACCGGATTGGAACTCATCATCGCCTCCGCCGTCACTCTCCCGAATCCCTCGCATACAGAGCACACCAACTCAATATCTGTCCGCTTACGCAGTGCAGGCATATCCTTTACCATACCAAGATAAGATACATAGTCCCTGACATGATTTTCTTCAATCAGCTGCTCTAAATTATCTGCAATGTGTGTACCCGCCATGGATAAATGAAAATTTTGATATCCCTCTTTCACCAGAAGACCAACGGCGCGTATTGCCTCGTCCAATCCTTTGTCCGGATTATTCCTTCCGCTGATTAAAAATTCCACCCTACGCTTCTCATCTCTCTCATCACATTTACGCTGGTCATGCATATCATTAATGCCATTATATACAACCTCTATTTTGTCTGGTGGAATTTTATCCTTAAATTCATCTGCAATCGCATGGGAAATCGTTATCACTTTATCGCTGCAACTGCCGATAAACTCACATAGATTATGATACTCCCACACTGGAAAGAATCCGAGTCCTTTTAACGCAAACTCCCGTATATGCCACACATGCGGTACACCTGTCATCCTTGCCAAAATTGCCCCTGTATTTAAAACACTAGAATTCGTATGAATAATATCAATTTTTTGTTTTTTTACAACACTTTTCAAACTGAAGGCACAAAGATAGTTGTTACAACACAACACTTTATAAATCATCTTTTTTATTAAAGTCTTACCCTTGGTTGCCGCAGGCGCAAGCATCCACCAGAACGAATGCCTGTAATAAACCGGAATATTCCTCTTATTCAGCTCCTCCACAATAAAGCCGTTCTTAATGGGTACAACCACCGAAATATCATGTCTTTCCGACAGTTCATCAATAATCCCCAACAAAGAAAGATTCGCTCCTCCCAACCGGCTCTCATGTGCAATAAATAAAATATTCATATATTACACTCCAATTTTGAACAGATGATTTGTTCCTGCATATTTATTTTGTTTATCAATCTTTCAAATCCAGCACATCATTCAAATATTCGCTAAATCTGTCCGCCGCTCTAACATTTAAATGCGTAATGTCCGTATAATTAGAATAGTGCTTAAATTCGATTAAATCACTACAATTTAAATAATTCCCGCCAAACCTTTCCCCCAATACCTCTTTTATCATAAAATGGAAAGAATCCATTTCTTCCTTTGAATACGAAACAAGTTCCGCATCTCTTACCGGTGGCATAACAACATAAAGTTCTATCCCATTCGACGCACAATGTTCCACAATTTTCACAAAATATTCCTTTTGGATATCCAAAATTGTCCCGGATCGTTCCACCTTATCCTCTTCCGTTGCCATACCATACACAACATACTGACCATTTTCTTTTAAATAGTTAATCTCCTCTCCAGCCGGTTCTCTCCTCAAATACTGAAAACAAAACTGCACGCTGTCACGTTTAGTCTTCCAATAATACACGATATCCACAAAAATTTCATTTAATATAGACGCATTGTAATCCTTCATATAATCAATACCAAATAATCTGTCATAAATATAATTTCTTGAGTCACTGCAAACAGAAAACTGAAAATAGTCCGTACCAATAATCAAATAATCAATCTTTTTATTTTCCCTCTGCAAATATAGAAGCTTATAATACATTTGATTGTAACTGTCATTGTCATGCGCAAAATTATAAGCCCTCACCCCTGTGAACAGATCCGGGTTAATATCCCTGTAAATCCTCGAATTGCCAAGGAAATAGCAGTTATAATCATCTGCCACAGCATTGTAAAAACTCTTTTCTATCTGCTGCTTTGTGTTCTCTCCCATATACTTGACACTTGCAATAAGCGACAATCTACAATATGAAACCAGTATGACAGACAAGCATACTAATAAGATAAAGATATTCTTTATAAACTTTTTCATTAATCTGTCATCTCCATTTTACTATCCTCAGATGCCTGTCTACCATTTTACTTCAAACTTCTTGTTCTAATATCGCTGGCTTCATATACTAATTCACAATCTTTTACATCTTTTCGAACGGTAACCCCCGCCGCGATAATGCTGCTGTCACCTACTATAATACCTTGAAGTAAAGTAGCACCTGCCCCTACAAATGTTCTTGTTCCAACAGTCACCTGTCCACATAATACAGTATTCACAGAAACATGACTAAAATCCCCCACCTTACACTCATGTTCTATTCTGGCTCCACTGTTAATAATGCACATATTTCCAATTTTCGTATCGGCATTAAGCATTGCAAATTTCCCAACAAAGTTTCCTTCACCAAGAAGCACTCCATTTGCCAGAACCGCAGACGGATCAATAATGTTTGGGAGATGAAACCCTGCCTTTTTCAATCTTTCATACAACTGTTCCCTTATAGTTGATCGTCCTAGAAATCCGATTGCTACGAAAGCATTCTTTATATTCTGCTTATATAATCTATCTAAATCGTCATCTTCTCCGATTACACTGTATCCTCTATAGCGTATATTTTTACGTTCTTTTTTATCCAAAAACCCAACAATCTCATATTGTCCCTGACGTTCAATACAGTCAATTACACTCTTTGCATGTCCGCCAAATCCCAATAAAACAATTTTGTCCATAAACGAACCTGATACCCCTTCTTTTCACTACAACAATGTATCTTTTAATATAATGTTTTAAAACTGAAAGTATATAAAGGAACTTGCATTTCCGATCGGCGCCAGAAATAAAATCAAAAGGACAATCATAAGATAAACCGGCCACCGCAGCAGTGGCTTCCATCTTCCGATACATTCTATCACATCATACTTCAATGACAGTCCGTCATAAATTCCTAATATGCCGATCATACCGATACAGGTAATGACTGCCGTCTTCTCCAGACCCATATTCAAAATACCGTCTTTCAAATACTGTATCGGACTGCCTATCCCTGATAACGTATACCTGATCACATAAGCAGCATCCGACAAACTTTGGGCCCGGAAAAATATCCACGCAAAGGAAACAAAACCAAACACCAACACAATTTTGAAAATCGGCAGAATATATTTCATTCCCGTCCGTTTGCCATCCGTTTTGTTCCTGGCGCTTCGATTCCGGTCTCTACAAAAAATGTTCTCCAATACCTGCGCTGTCCCATGGACACCGCCCCATATCACATAAGTCCATGCTGCTCCATGCCATAAACCGCTTACCAGAAAAGTAACCAATAAATTCAGTCCATGGCGGCGCCTGGATACCCTGTTTCCCCCAAGCGGTATATAGACATAATCTCTAAACCAGGTTGACAAAGAAATATGCCATCTGCTCCAGAATTCCTTGACACTGAATGAAAAGTACGGACTTTTAAAATTAGACATCAGATTGATCCCAAATAATTTCGCACATCCCACCGCAATATCAGAATATCCCGAAAAATCACAGTAAATTTGTATCGTGAAGAAAACAGTCGCAATGGCGAGTACCATCCCCTTGTAATTCTGTAAATTATTATATACCGTATCTACATAAACTGCCAGCGTATCCGCAACCACGATCTTTTTAAAAAATCCCCATGCCATTAATTTCAAACCATAGGAAGCCTGTCCGTAGTCAAAGATATTCTCCCGCTTAATCTGTGGCAGCAAATTTTCTGTACGTTCAATCGGCCCGGCCACCAACTGCGGGAAGAAAGAGATAAAAGCCGCATATTTGCCTAAATGATGCTCAGCCTTCACTCCCCCTCTATAAACGTCTACCACATAAGCCAATGTCTGAAAAGTATAGAAAGAAATGCCTACCGGCAAGAGGACATTGATCATAAAGGGACTGTAGCTGACAGAAAACTGCTGCACAACGGCGGCAATACTTTCGGAAACAAAATTAAAATATTTGAAAAAGAATAAAACACTTAGACATACAAAAAACGCTGCTGCCAGGTACAGCTTTCTTAATCGACTGCTCTCCTCTTTTTCAAGCAATACGGCAGTGACATAAGAAACCATGGTTGTCAACAAGATCAAAAATACATATTTGACGTTCCAACTCATATAGAAATAATAGCTGGAAATCAATATCACGATCCATTGAAATTTTTTGGGCAATACCCAATATATGATAAAAACAACCGGCAAAAACATTGCAAACGCGAATGAATTAAAAAGCATTCCGATTTCCTCCGGATTTCTTTCTTCGTAAATGCATCCATCCTTTTTCAACAAGACAGCAGTGATAAACCTCTTTCAGCAACAGATAATATGCTGTATAAAATATCCCAAACGCATATACCATATATCGCTGAAGCCCTGTAAACACAAGTGAAACTGCCGTTACCATAATAACATTATTCACCAGCACCGCCAGCATAAACTCAGCGCACCGTCGATTACTCTTTTTACTCAGTGAGCACCATATTGTCAATCCGATCGCTGTAGTATACAAAAACAATGTGATCAAATGACACAACAAATAAAACTGCTCCTTCTGAAAAAAAACAGTAAAGATAAACGCAGGAACCATCAATCTGACGGTATGCCACAAAAACCGTCCAAAATGCTTCATCAATACTTTCATACCAATCTTACTGAACGCTTCTGCCGTGCAACGATACTGAAAATACACGATCGTCGTATTGTAATATTCAGCGAAATATGCATTCAGTCCATGGAAGCAGCTCTTCCCGATCTTGCCCGCAGAATCAGATATATGCCGCCATCCCCTCAATCCGGACTCAGCGTAAGGATATCTGCATTTCATCTCATCTACTATCTCGTACGCCCGCAGAAACTGTTTTTGAACTTCCTCATCCTCAAAAAGAAGATAATCCTCATAATCAGCCTCATACATTGCTTTCGAAAAGATAGTGGAACTGTACTGACTGACAGATACGCCGCTCTCTTCATATCCTGCACTCAAAAACTCCAATACTTCCGGTGCCGTGTTCAATGCAGGACGATCCTCCTGTGTCGGCTCTTCTTCCTGCATGGTTCCTGTGCTCTGTACCTCTGGCTCCTGCGCCGCCACATCCTCTGTCCCGTCTGCAGGAACCTTCTCTTCTTCTGTCACTGGCTGCATATCAACCGCGTTCTGTGTGATAAACTCCGCCACCACACCTTCACCAAACATTACTTTCTGAGAGAAACCGTTGATTTTGACTACACCGACCACGCCGACTCCCATAATTGCTGTCCACAATATAATTCCGAACAGTAACTTCAACGGTAAAAAACGTTTCCTGCTGCCAAAACCTGCACACACAATAAAAGCTGCTGCTGCCCCACAAACCGCAAACAGAATCTGTAATTGAGAACGCAACAAAGCCAAAATGACCGTAACCCCCAGTGCCCCGGCCAGTCTCCCAAAGCTCCTGTCCCAGATACTGTCCAGCAATAAGGCCATCACGATATAGAACAGCGCATAACTCAATCCTTCTGTCAATATCCCCTGTGTAACCATGGACATCGGGTAATCCGTCGTAAAAGGAATCAGAGAAAACAAAAATATCAAATATCCTTCCTTATAACACAGAGCAAAACGACTCTTTATCTTCATTACAAAATAGATAATACAGATCACTGCGATCAAGGTCTGTTCGACTACAACCATCTGCAGATAAAGCCCCTGTCCCCAGATTATCTTATTTACAAACAGAAAAAGCGGATATAACGGCATAACGCCTTCCACATTTTTCAACTGTAAGAATTGGATATATGTCCCGCTGTCATCAAAAAGTACATACGCTGCCCCTGTCGGCACCCAAAAAAACAGGATTGCCAGAGTTGCCAAAGAAAGGCAAAAAAGAGCTTCTGACTTTTTTATTACTTCTCTCATATCATTCTCCTGCATCTCTCATCCTTTGCCAATCTCGCCATTCCCCATTTCTTCTTGCCAAAGTCTTGAATTCCTCTGGCCTGTGCAGCACACAGTTCCCGCTTTCCCTGTAGAAACCAGATGAACAGCCATACCAGTCTGTTACAGGAAAAATAGATCAGAAAAAGAGCAAATCTTCTCTTATTCATGTGAATGCTGTTGCATAAAAGCCAGTTTCTGGCAATATAATAAGCATTTGCAGGGTTTTCATTTCCAGCGGTGGAACCGTTTACCTTATGGTACACTACTGCCTCCGCACAATACCGGATACCGATTCCCTTATCTGCCGCCCGCAGGCTGTACTCAGTATCCTCATAATATAAAAAGAAACGTTCATCCAGAAAGCCAACCCGGTCAACAATCTTTTTTGACAAAAACATTGCACAACCGTTGGCGAACAGACATTCTCCGCTTCGATCAAACTGTCCTCTGTCAGGCTGATTCAGTCCTCTTTGTACGGTTTTGCGTATCACAGGGGTGAAATCCCCTCCTGCACACCAGATCGTATTCCGCCTGTCAGCATAATAAACTTTCGGTACCACAATCTTACCTGTCTTCTGATGACAAAGGAACATTTTCTCTATTGTGTCCGTCTTGACTTCCGTGTCATTATTTAAGAGCAGAAAATATTCTATTCCCGCTTCCACAGACCAACGAATTCCTTCATTATTTGCCCTGGAAAATCCAAAATTTTTTTCAAGAGCAATGATATGAATCTGTTCCCTGCCTCCCCATCTGTCCCGCAGAACTGCCAGAGAGTCATCCGTAGACGCATTATCCACAATAACTACCTGTATTTGTTCTCCGATCGTGCTGTCCAAGACAGATCTGATACAGGCATCATTGTACTTTTTTCCGTTATAATTTACCAAAATAACGCTAATCTTCATCAAAATCTTCAAAGTCCTTTTACATGATAGCTCTGATAATATGCAATCATATCCTCAAGCGTCCTGTCAATCGGGATCAACGGTTTCCATCCGATATCCCGGTTGATCTTTTCACAGGATCCCACAATAATATGATTATCATTTAATCGTATATACTCAGGATTGACAACCGTGTCTATGTCTATCTCCAGAATTCGAGCGATCTTGTCCACAATATCTGAAAGTCTGTTTCCAACCCCCGAACACACATTATACAATTCTCCCGGCCTGCCATGCAGCAGCAGATCATAATATGCCCGCACGACATCGCGCACATCCACAAAATCCCGGATGATCGACAGATCGCCTGTCTCAATCGTTCCCTGTCCCTTTCCGGCCTTCTTAATCTCCCATATTTTTGCGATAAATCCGGGCACTACAAATCGTGTATCCTGCCATGGACCGATATGATTGAAGGATCTGGTCATCACGATGTCCACGCCATAACTGTCGGCATAGACATGTGAAAGCATTTCCTGTGCCACCCGCGCTACCGCATAGGGACTGCATGGCAGAAGGCTGCTGTCTTCACACAGCGGCAGATCTGCCTCCGTTACATTCCCATATTCCTCCGATGAACCCACGGACAGAACTCTGCACTTGAGATGTAACTCCTGTACCGCTGCGATAATATTCAGAAAAATATTTGTATTATTCTGAAAACATTCTATCGGATGTTTCCAACTATACGCCACACTGCTGAAAGAAGCAAGATGTACGATATAATCCGGCCTGAACTGATCCAAAAGAATTCTTACAGAATCTGTCTCAAGCAGGTTAACCGTATGACAGGTTATCTTAATCTTATCAAAAACTGCAGGGTCAAAAGCCGGAGGATTGATATCCACCCCGCACACTTCTATACCGTCGCTGTTTTCCTGTAAATACGCGAGAAAATGTCTGCTTACAAAACCTGAAAACCCTGTCATCAATATTTTTTTATTATTCATGAAGCAATTTCTTTAACCTTCCTTAAAATTATCCTGCAGAAAATCCATATACTTTTCCGCCAGATAAGCTCTGTCATATTTCGAGAAATCAAATTCATCGTTCCTCTTTACAGGCGAATCCATTGTCTGTATCCAGGCATCTACGTCAAACGGATCCTCTACATAGTTTGCCTTCCCCTGCGTCACCTCAGGGATACTGGTTCGATCCGTCGTAATAACAGTCGCCCCAAACGCCATGGCCTCAATCGGCGGCATGCCAAACCCTTCAAATATACTTGGAAACAGAAAGGCTCTGCAGTGCCGGTACAGGCTGTTGCGTTCTTCATTCTTGATAAACCCGGTCAACGTAACAACATCTTCCAACTGGTTCTCCTTGATCAGCTTCGCTACACTTTCACTGGCGTTCCCGGAAATGCCTGACACCAGCAGACGCAGCGGCAAACTGCTCTGCCGTTTTTGCAATTCTGCCATCACTTTGATCAGCGTTTCCAGATTCTTATGCGGAATCATCTGTGCAACCGTATAATAATATTCTCCGTCAGAAATATTAAATTTCCGACTGACTTCCGCAAACGACGCAATTTCGTCCAAGTTTACCATTGCCGGAATATTCAGGACTTCCACCTTATCTTCTCTTATCTTATATCGCTCAAGCAGATCCGACTTTACGTACTGCGTTGTTGCGATCAGTTTCCTGGAACACCTGACATCCAGCCACCAGCAAAGTCTGGAATAGGCAATCTCATGAAACGGGTGATATTCCGGATAGTGCGCCGCCTGCAGATCATGTACCGTATTAATATAGGCAATGCCGCCATTAAAAAGCGGCCGGCAGTATACCGGTATAAAACACTGACGCAGCCCGTGTTTTCTTAAAAATCTGTTCTGACAGAAAAACTGCCAGAGTATTCTGCCTGCTATGTTGGCGGAGACAATATCCGCTTTCAGCAATGTGATCCGCTCATCTTTCGCATAATGTGCAAAGGATGCGCAATTATCTTCAGATACAAGTAATGTAAACCGAAACTTTCTGTCCAACTGTAGAAAACCGTCCAGAAGATTTCTGATATAGAATTCCGTTCCTCCCACTTTGCCGGGACGAAGCCACAGCAGATCGATCGCTATATTGTTCATTTTAATTCCATGCCTTTCATTTTCCAAGCAAGACCTTCTTCCACCCGCTAGTCCTTCCGGAACTCCTTCCCCTCCTTCGTATCAACTTCCAGCTCCCGAATTCTTTTTTCCAGCATACTGATTTCCTGAATCAACACTCTGATCTTCATCTGCTGTCTGGAGGCAATCGAAGTCAGCGTCATCAGGATCATCATGATAAAGGCAAGACACATGATATAGAGACCGTTCATATTGTCCTGCATACCGATCAAATGTACAAACCGCACTGTCAGTTCCGGAAAATAGATCATGATCCCCATGACCACGCCCGCTACCAGCCAGATCAGTGTATATTTCAGTTCCAGCATTCTTCTCTTCAGATAATAGAGAATGATAATGAAATAGCAGATCACTGCAATTAAAAGCGTAACCCGCAGGGTATGTGGAATCATTTCTGCCTCCTGACTCCGAAGCTCAATCTCCGGATCAACATCGCTATCGTAACTTTAACCATATAATAAACGGATTTCTTCAAAGTAATGGAACTGATACCGCCTTCCCGTTCCCTCATAACCACAGGATACTCCCTGATCTTCCCTCCGTGAACTGCTGTAATGACCATCGCCTCCGGTTCCGGATAGTCGGCCGGATAATCCTCTGCAAAAATGCGGATAAATCGGCGGTTTACCAGGCGATAGCCACTGGTAATATCCTTAAGCCTTACCCCTGTCAGCAGCCATCCCATAATACTCAGGAATCTGATCCCTATTCTACGCAGTCCCGAAGACTGAAATCCCTCTTTCTTGACAAACCGCGATCCGATCACACAATCGGCCTCTTCCTCTTCCATATACCGTATCATATTCTCAAGAAATCCTACGTCATGCTGTCCATCACCGTCTATCTGTACTGCAATGTCATACCCATTGTCCCTGGCATAACGATAACCGGTCTGCACGGCCCCGCCTATGCCCATGTTGATCGGCAGATGCAAGACTGCATAACCTCTCTCACTGCATATCTGTTTCGTCCGATCCGTTGAGCCGTCGTTAACGATAATATAATCGTACTGTGGAAAATTCGATATTAAATTCTCAACCACTTTTTCAATATTATCTGCCTCATTATAGGCCGGGATAATGATCAAAGTCTTTTTTGACACACTCATATTGTTACCGGTTCTTTCTCGAATACCTCTTCCTTCTGCCTTTTAACAACCTTCCCGTCACCCACCTCATAGATCACATCCACATTCCGGATCGTCGTCAGCCTGTGGGCAATGATGATCATCGTCTTCGTGCCCTGCAGATTCTCCACCGCCTCCATGACTGCCGCCTCTGTATCGTTATCCAGCGCCGAAGTGGCCTCATCAAGCACCAGGATCTCCGGGTCATGGTACAGCGCTCTGGCGATGCCGATGCGCTGCCGCTGCCCGCCTGAGAGCCTGACGCCTCTGTCTCCTACAAGGGTTCCCAGTCCATGCGGCAGGCTGCCGATAAATTCTGTCAGCTGCGCCTTTTCCACCGCCCGCTGTATGGCCGCCTCATCTATCTCCGACTCTCTGACACCGAACGCGATGTTATTGCGGATCGTATCATCGGACAGATAGATGACCTGCGGAATATACCCTACCTGGGCATGGAATGTCTTCGGCTTTTTGTGAACATTGAGGCCGTCCGCCATGATTCTGCCCTGCTGCGGCTCCAGCAGCCCCAGAATGATATCCACCATGGTCGTCTTGCCCGCGCCCGATGCACCGATGAAAGCCACCGTTTGTCCCTTTTTTATCGTGAAATCAGCATCTCTGATCACAGCCTCCTCCACATCTGGATAGTGATAGGTCACATGTTCCGCACGGATCTCCCGCTCCAGATTCCACGATTCCTTTACCTCATTGTCCTGCCGCTCCACATAAGCCTCGATTTCCGTCAGGTCATGATATACCAGATCCACCGACGGCAGCGCGTACAGGATACTGGTCGTATACTCATTGATCTTACCCACGCTGGGCATCAGGCGCAGCGCCGCCACGGCAAAGACCGCCAGCTGCGGCACATAATAGATAATGTCCGCCTCACCGAAAAACATTTTAATGATGATCGCTGTCAGAAGCCCCGTCATACATACCGCTTCCACAATATACTTGGGCAGGATGGAGATCACTCTGCTGATCCGCAGTCCTCTGGCAAATTTCGCATAATATTTCTGATATTCATCGACAAAATACTGCTCTCTGTTTAAAATCTTGATCTCCTTGATGCCGCCAAGCGACTGGTTCATCCACTGGAAGATCATCCCCCGGTATCCCTGATTCTTCTGTCCCAGCCCCCGTGCATATCTCTTCGTAATAAAAAAGAACAGCCCGATGCAGAGCACAAGCAGCACCAGTACCACCAGCGTTATGGACTTGCTTACGATCAACAGAAAAATACCAAGCACGGAGCAGGTCACGACTTCCGTGATCAGTTCCAGAGAATACAAAATAACCTGCATAAACTGACTCGTATCTTCCTGCAGGCTTCTCTGCAGAGTTGCGATATTTTTATTCAAATGAAATGTATAGGGTTCCTTCATATACGTCACAAGCAGTCTTGTGGACAGGTTCTTCTGCGTATTATAGGAAAATTTGAACATATAGCTTCGTTCAAGAATCAAATATACGTTTTTCAGAACATATACAATCATGATGCACACAGAAAGAAAACCCAGAAATCCCTTGTTGCTGTGAAATCCGAACAGGTCATAGAGCCATTTCAGATACCATGTCTTCTGAATGGAATCCTGATTCATGATAATATTGACAAAAGGCGTGAAGATCGAGACGCTCAGCAGTTCCAGCAGACTGCCCACAATGACTGCAAACAGCAGCACCGCTATTTTTTTCTTATCCCTTTTGCTGAAAATATAGCCAAGCTTATGCGCCAGGCCCTTTATTCCTCTGTTTCCCATATCATTCCTCTTCGTCTGCGCATAAACGACAACCGCGCTGTCCCCAAAATGTCCTTTACTATGAAAGTCTTCGACTTTCATAGCATGGATGGCCATGCGGCCTGCCAAGCGGCAGGTTGAGCATGATGTAAGTTTACTTTGAAACAATACCTTCCGGGTAGCCAAAAAAGCGCAGACTACCCCTATCA
>OFFY01000280.1_pt1 | contig 53283 bp, 44 predicted proteins | sample 1521481 | NCBI WGS metagenome assembly OFFY01 (sample SAMEA3504117, study PRJEB24116) | mouse gut metagenome | biome: mouse gut; feature: mouse-associated habitat; material: faeces | place: Denmark | collected 2011
CGGGTGGCAGAGCTCATAGGAGACAAGCTGCCGGTGACGCTGTGGCTTGCGGCGCTTTCCCTGGCGCTGATCGTGCTGGTGTCCATTCCGCTGGGAGTGTTGTGGGCAAAAAGCCGTTCCCATGCGGTGGACGCGTTTTTCGGAGTGGTTACCCAGATGACTATGGCGGTGCCTTCTTTCTTTCTGGGCATTCTGGTGACCTGGCTGTTCGGTATTTTATTAAAATGGTTTGCTCCCGGCGGCTATGTGAGCTATCGGGAGGATTTTACGGGTTTCTTAGGCTATCTGATGTTTCCTGCCATATCCATCGCCCTGCCGAAAATCGCCATGACGGCAAGGTTTCTGCGTAATTCCATGCTGACAGAGATGGGATCGGACTATGTGAGGACGGCCCGGAGCAAGGGCTGCGGGGAGCAGCGGGTGATGTACGGGCATGTGCTGCGCAATGCCATGATGCCGGTGATCACTTTCCTGGGCATGATTGTGGCGGAGATTGTGGCGGGCAGCATTGTGGTGGAGCAGGTGTTCGGACTGCCGGGCATCGGGCGGCTGCTGATCAGCTCTATTTCCACAAGGGATTTCCCGGTGGTGGGGATATTGATTTTGTATATTACATTTGTGGTTATTTTTGTTTATTTTCTGGTGGATATTCTGTATAAGGTGGTGGATCCCAGGATTTCGTAAAGGGCTGGAGGGAAACTGTTCTTTACAGGCCGCAGAAAATGCGGGCGCGCGGGGAAGTTTTTCTAAAAAGCGTTCATGTAGGAAGGAAAGAGGCCGGTATGAAGAGAAGCGGGAAAAGGTGGAATAAATATCTGTATGCCGGTGTGGTGATGACGGGTATTGCCGTGCTGCTGGGCGTTGTGGGGTTTTTCTGGACTCCCTACAGCACTACGGCAATGTCCGCCTCGGAGAAATTTTCAGGGCCTTCCCTGCGGCATCTGTTCGGCACGGATAATTTCGGGCGGGATATTTTCTCCAGGGTCATGCAGGGCCTGGGGACAACGATGGTGATCAGCAGCTTGGTTGTGCTGTTTTCCGGTATGGCGGGAATCCTCCTGGGGGCGGTTACCGGGTACTTCGGGGGTGTCCTGGATGAGGCTGTGATGCGGATTACGGATGCCCTGAACGGGTTTCCCAGCATTTTGTTGACTCTGGTGGTTATCAGCCTCCTGGGCAGCGGCAGGCAGAATGTGATCATCGCCATGTCACTGGTGTTCACCCCCAGTTTTATCAGGATTGTCAGGGGGGAATTTATCCGGCTGCGGGACGCGGATTACATCCGGCGGGCCAGGATGATGGGGGTGAGGAAAATCCGTATTCTTTTTATCCATATACTGCCCAATATTTTTTCCGTGTTCTGGGTGTCGGTGATGATCGGATTTAACAATGCCATTCTGGCGGAGTCGGGGATGAGCTATCTGGGGATCGGGGTGCAGCCGCCGGATGCCAGTCTGGGGAATATGCTGTCGGATGCCCAGGGGTATCTGCAGTCCGCGCCTTGGTGCGCCCTGGCTCCGGGACTGACCATCGTGTGGCTGGTGCTGGGATTTTCCCTGTTCAGCGAGGGGATACGGCGGCAGGGGGATTTAGCGTAGCGGTGTGGTCTGTGGAAATTGCCGGCGGTTTCGGGAGGAGGGGCGCGCAGAGAAATGATCAGAATAGAAGATTTATCCGTGGCCTTCGGCGGCACGGAGGTGGTAAAGCATGTGAATCTGGAGCTGCAGGACGGGGAGATTCTGGGCATCGTGGGGGAATCCGGTTCGGGGAAGTCCGTCACCGCGCTGACCCTGATGGGACTGGTAGCGGAGACTGCCCGGGTTACCACGGGACGGATACTGTTTGACAATGTGGCGCTGCGGGAGGCGGGTGTGCCTTTTGACAGCGCGTTATACCGGAAATACCGGGGTGCGGAGATGTCTATGGTATTCCAGGAGCCTCAGACCAGCCTGAATCCCACCCAGAAGGCAGGGAGACAGGTGGAGGAGGTGCTGCGGCTGCACACGAAGCTGACAAAGGAGGAAATCCGGACAAAAGTACTGGAGGCATTCCGGGCGGTGGGGCTCCAGGAGGCGGAGCGGGTGTATGACAGCTATCCCCATCAGCTTTCCGGGGGGATGCGGCAGCGGGTGATGATTGCCATGGCGGTGATTCTACATCCCAGGCTGATTGTGGCGGACGAACCTACCACGGCCCTGGACGTGACCATCCAGAACCAGATCGTGGAGCTGCTTCGCGGGATTAACAGAGAACAGAAAAATGCCATGCTCTTTATCACCCATGACCTGCACCTGGCCAGGCGGCTCTGCCACCGGGTGGCGGTGATGAAAGACGGGTGTGTGGTGGAGACGGGGACGGCGGAGGAAGTGTTTGACCACCCCGGTCAAGCGTATACCAGGAGACTGGTGGAGGCGGTGCCGTCCCGGATGAAAGGGAAGGCTGCCGCAGGGAGGAATGCAGGAGGATTGTCTGCGGCGGAGGCCGGGTGTGGGAATGCGGAGGCCGTGGAGGATAGAAGGGACAGTAGTCAAATTCCCGTTCTGAAAGTCGAGAATTTATCCGTATATTACCAGGATGGGAAGGACAACCAATCTGCGGAACAGGCAGAAGGCGGATCCGGAAAAAAACGCTCCCTGCGGGACAGAATTTTCCGAAAAAAGGGACAGTGTGTGGTATGGAACGCGGATTTTGAGATTTATCCGGGGGAAAGCCTTGGACTGGTGGGGGAGAGCGGCTGCGGGAAAACCTCGCTTTCCAAGGCCATTCTGGGGATAAACCGGCATATTGAGGGGGAAATTGTCCACAACTCCGTCCGTCCCCAGATGGTATTCCAGGATCCCTACAGCAGTTTAAATCCCACAAAGACCATCGGGTGGCTGCTGCAGGAACCCCTGCGGGCGGCAGGAGTCCTGGACCATTCCCTGGCCATGTCCAAATCGGACAGAGAGGCGGCTGCCTACGATATGCTGCGCAGGGTGGGAATGGATGAGCGCTATTTCCACAGAAGGCCCTCGGAGCTCAGCGGCGGGCAGCGGCAGCGGGTCAGCATCGCCCAGGCCCTGATCACCAATCCGGGGTTCATCATTGCGGACGAACCGGTGTCTGCCCTGGACGTGACCATCCAGGCCCAGATCATGGAGCTGTTTTTGAAACTGCAGGAAGAGATGCGCCTGGCCTGCCTGTTTATCTCCCACGATATCAATGTAGTCTACCGTATGTGTGACCGGATTATGGTGATGAAGGAGGGGCATATCATCGAGATCGGAGAGACGGAGGAAGTGTTCGGGAGACCCAGGGAGGACTATACGAAGCTGCTGCTGTGCGGGGCGTGAGAGATGGGATTCCAGTGTGTTTCGCGGCAGAAGAGAAGATATAAGGAGAACGATAAGATAGAGGTATCATAGACGGGGAAAGGTGCCGTGTGGCGTGGTGGGCATGCGGCATCATTTTTTACAGAAACAAATTTTGAAGCATATAAAAGATGCGGCATGGGACAATAGACTTTGTGGTTCTGTGCCGCATAAAATTTTGGATATAATTTTGCTTTGGTGATTATATTTATTACAGAGACGAATGTAATCACCAGGAAGCAGGGATTATCTGATATAATATTGGAGTCAGAAGGAATTGAGTCAACTGTTGATTCCATATGCGCTGAAGCGCACGAAATTATGGTACGATGACTTTATCCGGGAACAGGAAGCGGCCGATGTCCATCGGCCATGAGCGTTGCTTTGCTCATGGTATAATGACCTTATTCGGGAACAGGAAGCGGCCGGATGGCCATCAGCCATGTGTGCTGCACCAAATATAAATGGCCGGAGGGAGAATGACACCGATGAAATATGCAAATGCAAAGGATGTACTGCCGGAGGAATTCCTTTCGGAGATTCAGAGGTACTACCAGGGCGGCTATTTGTACATACCGAAAGAGAGCGAACGCGTGGCAAGGCGGCGGACAGACTATCAGACTGAGTTGGAAAAACGCAATCAACATATCTATTTGATGCACCTGGAGGGAAGAACCAATGGACAACTGGGGCGCATCTGTCATTTGTCGGAGGCCAGTATCAGAAGGATACTTTTAAAGGAAAGGGTGAGTTATGGGAAGATGAAAGAAATCATAGAACAGGTTCTGCCCCTGTGGGGAATGGAGGAGGGGGAGATACTGCAGGTCTACCCGTCAGCATGGGAATGGAATCACTTATACATCATCAAAGTATATAAGGACAGGGAACAGCTGGAAAGAAATATCAAAATATCCCGGGCATTGCTGGATTGCGGGATTCCGGTGGGGGCGCCCGTTGCGACCAAAACGGGAGAAAGCTTTGCGGTATATCAGGACAAGTATTTCCTCATGACGGAAAAGCTGCAGGGGAGCAATCTTTCCGATGTAAAAGACAAAACAATTGCTTGGGAAATGGGCCGAGCCATTGCTAGGCTGCACAGGGCCTTTGTGAAATGCGAAAGAGAGGTTGCATTCTGGGATAACAGCCTGTTAGAAGAGATGAGGGGATGGATACGGGATACTCTTATAAAGGATGGATGGAAGCTGTTGAAGGAAGAGGACTATATAAAAGCAGTGAAATCCCTGGAACAGGTATATGATTTGCTGCAAAAACAATTAATCCACAGAGACGTACATTTCGGGAATTTTCTGTTCTCTGAGGGCAGGTTGTCGGGATATATTGATTTTGACCTGAGCCAGAGAAATATAAGAATATTTGATATCTGCTATTTTCTGACAGGATTATTGGCGGAAGAAACGGAGGATGCCTTTACAAAGACGGAATGGATGGAATGCGTCAAATCCGTAATCGGAGGTTATGAAAGTATACAGGGCCTGTCTGAAATGGAAAAACAGGCTGTGCCCTGTGTGATGGAGTGCATCGAGATTTTGTTTATGGCGTATTTCATCAGCGTGGATGATGCAAAATGTACCGAAAACGCATATCAGGTGTTTCGTTTTATACAGGATTGTGAGGGCGAATTCCCCTGCTTCTGCCAGATTACGATGGACAGGGACCCCTGATTAACCAATCAGAGAATGACTATAAAACAGTAGCCATTTCCTTCCGTATTGCCTCTATATCATCCTGTGAAAAGCCGGATACAATGGAGGCAATTTCTTCAGTGGGATAGTTTTTGCGGAGCATGTTAAGCACAGATTCCATGGCGGCCTGACGCATCATTGCTTCTGCGCGGTCGGCTCGTTTTTTCTCTTTTTGTGCCTGTCTCAGTGCCGCCTGCTTATCTTTTAGCGCCTGCTGCTTCTCTTTCAATGCCTGTCGCCTTTCGTCCTCAGCTTTCGCTACTGCCTGCCGCTTTTCTTCTTCGATTAATCTTCCGACCTTTGTCATCATTATTGTTCTCCTTATAAGATTTGCGGTATCCATATCAATCAGCTTATCCGTGAAAGTCAGGATACCTGACAGAACGAAAAGCTGCTGGCTTCTGTCCGCAATCTGTGCTGCCAGTTTTACGGTTGTCCGGATTGTTTCTTCCTTTTCATCCCGATTCCGGTAGGAAAGGGGAAGTATGATGAATTCCATCAGTTCCGTTTCGGCCAATAATTCTTTCTTCTCAACTTTTTCTTTTATATTTCGAAAAATGCTGCCGGAATCCAGTTCCGAGAGAAAGGCCGGCTCCAGTGTCACTTTGACAGCCCCAATGTTGTATTGGGCGGATACCTGCTTTCGTTTGATGTCTCCCGTGTATATAACAATCATGCGGAGGGTGGGGCATTCTTTTTTTGCTTTCAGATAGCGGTTGGCTATCCCGGTCAGGTAATTCAGGTATTTGACCATATCCTTTTTCCTGTATTTGCTTTCGTAGTCAACCAGGGCTACGGTGCTGTCCGCAAGCTCGAAGAGATTGTCCAGGCGCAGTTCATTTGCCTTGACAGCAGGGATGTTTGTAGGCAGGACAGCCCTGATTTCCGGCAGGTCCAGTCCATATACCCGAAGGGCTTTGCCCTTGAAGGATTCGGCAAATACTTTGCTGATGATATCCTTGTTCTGATAAGCGACCTCCTTTCCGCTTGCAGGATTTGGCCCCGGCTTCCTTTGGGATGTTGGCCGGGTTCTTTTCTTTCCAATTCCGTTTTTTCTCATACAATTCCCCTTTCCTTTTTAGAGGCCGAAGCAGCTTTGTGTTCCGGATGCTGTAACAGCTTTCCGCTTCAGATGTTGAAACAGCATCCTGTTTCGGATGTTGAGACAGCTTCTTGTTTCAAATGCTGAAGCAACTTCACAGGAAAGGTGTTTTTTCCTTCCTGCTTTGGCCTGTCGTTTTCATTTTGTGGGATAAAGGCTCCCGCCCAGCAAGAAGTTCGATGTGACAGAACCTGCGTTTTACGCGGATTCTGATGGTTTTAAGTTACAGAAAAGACCCCTCGGCCTTTAAGTGACTGTTGGATTTGAATTCATTGCCTGTGTTTAGGTTAGCATGACATGGCTGAAAATGCAAGATATTTTTTGGGGATGTGGAGTAATCCTGTGGGGCCTGTGGGAATAATCTGAAAAATCTGATAAGAGGATAATTTGAAAAATTAATTTCTAAAAAATATCGCGGTCAAAATTAAGCTGATTGCGGCCAGTCTATTGAATTGCGGCAGAAATTATATTACCATGAGCACAGTGACGCTCATGGCAGGAAGGCCATTCGGCCATCTCCTGCCGGGAATAAGGGCGTTATACTATGAGCACAGTGACCGGCCGTTTGGCCTTGGATAAGGCTCTTATATCTGGCACCGAAATCAGGGGATGCGAAGCAATGACAGGACGGCGAAATCCGGCTTGCATTTTGTGTTGGCACAAATACAGATTTTGGCAAGAAGGCCGCAGCGGTCACTGTATGGCGGATGAAGAAGCAAAGATGCAGAAATAATTCGGTATACAGTAAGTACAGATATCATACGAAATGAGACAGGAGAGCAGTGTAATGCGGATTGTGATTGTAGAGGATGATAGTTGTTTCGTTGAAGAAGTAAAGGGGGCAATCAGGAATTTTTACGCAGATAAAAGAGAAGCTGTAGAAATCCGGCACCTTGAGGGTACTACGCTCCTGGAGGAATTAAAGGGACAGAAAAGCTATGATATCTATCTGTTTGATGTGGAGATGCCCGGAATGAGCGGGCTGGATCTGGCTGCAAAGGTGCGTTCCCTGGATGTCAATGCCCGCATCTTATTTCTGACCTCTTATGAGAAATACGCCCTCCAGAGCATCCGGACAGGCGCATATTACTATATTTTAAAGGATTCTTATCAAAAGGAGCTGCGCTTGATTCTGGAGCGTATCTGCAGGGAGGAAGAGGAACAGAAGGCGGACTATTATGTGATTTTGACCAAATCCCACGGCTACAGGGTGCGGCTGGACAATATCCTGTATGTGACAAAGGAGAAGAAGTACGCATTCTTTCAATGCCTGAACGGCGGGGGATATATGGAAAGGGATTCCCTGGAAAAGATCTACAGCCGCCTGCCCGGGAATCGTTTTCTGATGATTGAGAGGGGGATCATCGTAAATATGAAGCATATCATGGAGTTTGAAAATGGGAAAGTGGTGATGCGCAATGGGGATACCCTTCCTGTGGGCAGGCATCTCAATACGGCGGTGAAGGACAGGCTGGCGGATTATTTCATGACGATTGGGTTATGAAACTTTACAGGAGGGAACAGGATGCTGAACTGGCTGTCTCTTTCAGCGGGCATTCTGGCAGGGCTTTTTGCGCTGGGGATTTTTCTGCTGGGGCGCAGGGCAAAAAAGCAGAGTCTTGCCGATAAGCTGAAAATAGAAATGCTTGAAAATAACTACCAGGCGCTGTTGGAAATGTATGAAAAGAAAGCCGTTCTGGTACATGACACGAAAAACCATATGCGGGCGATCGCTAAAATGTTGATGGATGGGAGAGAGGAGGGGGCCCTTGCTTATATTACCCAGATTACCGGGGAAATGCAGCAGGACAGCGGAGCTTTTTATACCAATCACCGGATGTTGGATTCCATTTTAAATATGAAATATCAGGAGGCGGCGCAGCACGGGATCAGGATGCAGTGCCGATACGATGATATGAGGGAGATGAGCCTGACGCTGGTGGAAATATGCGCGCTTTTTACGAATCTGTTGGACAATGCAATTGAGGCAAATCTGAATTGTCCGGCAGCGGCGGAACGGAAGATTGAGATGATTTGCAGAAAGCATGGAAATATGCTGATCGTCACCATTGTTAATCCCATAGGGGACATTCCCCGCAGAAAAGAGCCTGAGGGGGATGTCCTGGCAGGAAATACTTCTGCGGAGGAGGATTCCGGGGAAGGTCAGTATCCGGGAAATCATTTTACGGAAAATGCCCTTATGGAGAAGGCTTCCCGGAAACCGGTTACAGAAAGAAGAGCAGCGTTCCGCACAACAAAGAAGGATAAGGACATGCACGGATTCGGAATGGTCAGTATCCGGAAGGTGCTTGACAGCCATGGAGGTTATATGAAAACAGACATTCAAAATCACCAGTTTCGGATAGTGGTATACCTGACCGCATTTAAAAGCGGATGAGCAGGTATGGATAGAGAGAGGCCGCATCGTTTGCGGCAGAAAGGATGAGGATATGAGAATCAAAGTAATGAAGTGGGCTTTTGTGCTTGCCTGGCGGCTTGATAAGAAAATATTGATTTCCTGCTGCGTGATATTGTCGGCAGTCTCGGTATTGCCTGCCGTTGCCCTGGCTTACAGGCAGGATATTCTGGCGGCGATGAATGCCTATATGGAAACCGGGAAAGGGAGTATGGAGACAGTTTTTCCCGTGATTGTCCTGCTTGGAATTGTCACCGCGCTGACAGGCGTGTCCAATCGTCTCAATACCGAATTTATCTATTCCATTATGTTTGATTCTTATTACTTCGGCATGGAAGAAATTTTGATGGACTGTGTCCAGAATTACTCTATGGAGGAGCTTCTGAAAAAGGAGGCCAACGACGAATACTACGCCTGTGTTCTTCGGGAAGGGGCCCTGACGGATTTTATCTGCTGTTCATGCTCTCTCCTGGGGAAGTTTGTAGGCCTGTTCTCCCTTCTTATGGTGGCATTTTCCGTGTCAAAATGGGTGTTTTTCATAACTGCTGTCTACATAGCGGGAATCACATGGCTGAATCTGAATTTTACGGAACGCATGCGGGATTATTGGAAGAAAATAAAGGATAAGGAGCGCCTTGCGGGTTATTATGAGGGGATGCCGGCGGAGCCGGACTGTGCCAGGGAAATGCGTATTTTCGAGTCGAAAGAGCTGGTTTTAAGGAATTGGAGGGAGGCGTATGGGGCAGTTTTTGAACATGAGAGAAAGCATAATCTGGCAGTGGAGCTGCGGGCTTTTGTCAGTGGATTTGGATTATATTTCTTCCTGGTAGTGATGATTGTCCGTTCGCTGTTTGACCTGGCAAAAGGAAATATGCAGGTGGATGTTTTGCTGGTGATTTTCACCCTGTGCATAAATGTATTTACGGCAGTCTCCGGCATGGCGAAGACGCTGATGAGTGCAGACTATGGCTTGTGCGCGTTGGAACGGCAATACCGCGTCTTTGGGGACAGGATTGAATTGGGGGGCATAGGGAAAGAAGGGGAGGCGGAAGCTGAAGGACGGGAGAGGGCGGAAGCAGGAAGGGAAGCCTGGGAGGCGGCGGAAGCAGGAAAGGAAGCCTGGGAGGCGGCGGAAGCAGGAAAGGAGAGCCGGGAGGAGGCGGAAGCGGAGAAAGGAAGCAGGGAGATACTGGAAACGGAGGAGGGAAACCGGGAGGCACCGGAAGCGAAGGAGAAATGCGGGAAAGTAGCCGCGCCCGAACCCGAAAAGCGAGATGCCGGGAAGCGGGAAAACGAAACGGACAGGCAGAAATTTCCTCCCGTATTCCGGACGGAAAGCCTTTCCTTCTCGTACAGCGAAAACAAAGCCGCATTGGAAGACATATCTGTCTCCATCGAAAAGGGGGAGGTAGTGGCGCTTGTAGGATTAAACGGAAGCGGTAAATCTACTTTGGTGAAACTGCTGCTGCAGCTGTACAAGCCCGCATCCGGAAACATTTTCTACCTGGGCAGAGACTATGAAAGCCTGGAAAAGGGATTTCTGGGAGGAAAGGTGGGAACCTTCTTCCAGGATTATTATTTATTTCATTTCCCTGTATGGGAGAATATTGGATTTGGAGACATTGACAATGTGGACGACAGGGAAAAGATTGATATCGCACTGGAAAAAGGACAGGCAAAAAATTTTGTCAGAAACCTGCCCTTTGGCACAGAGACCTATATACACAGAACTGCTGTGAAGGAAGGGGTGGAGCTGTCGGGAGGAGAGGGGCAGAAACTGGCTGTGGCCAGGGCTTACATGAGTGACAGGGACATTCTGGTCTTTGACGAACCGGCTTCCATGTTGGATCCGATTTCAGAGATGGAACAGTTTGAGAATATCCGGGATACAGTGAGGGGGCGGACCGCAATTCTAATCAGCCATCGCATTGGTTTCGCAAGGCTGGCGGACAAAATTATTCTGTTGGACAAGGGAAAGGTGGCAGAGACCGGAAACCATCAGGAGCTGATTGCGGCAGGAGGGCTGTACGCGAAATTGTTTCAGGAACAGGCACAGTGGTATTGTCAGGAGACAGGACTGGAAAATGGAGCGGGGTACATGACAGGAAGCAGGACTGAAGACGAACCGGGAGACATGACAGGAAGCGGGACTGGAGACGGAGCGGGAAGCAGGCCTGAATGTGAAACTGAAATAGGAGGAAGCCTGAAATGCAAAAACTGAGATATTTTTTCCGCAGTGTAGGATTAAGCATCCGGATAAAAAGCGTACCGTCCCGCATTGCTACCGTTGCGGGGCTTGTGGCGGCATTTCTTCCCATGCTGATTTCGCTGAAGCTTGCCGCGTTTACAGATGTGGCACAGCAGTTGTTCGGGAATCCGGCCCTGCTGAATGCCGCATTTATATCTTTCGCATGGGTGGTGCTTCTGTATTTGGCCCAGACATTCTTTCAGCTGGTTCAAAACTATTTTGCAAAGGAGGATGCAGCCCGGATAAAGCGTTATGTGAAGGAAGAAACATTGAAACTGCTGTGTGAAATTCCGTATAAATACATCGAAAATTACGATGGATTCCATGAACGGATGAGTTTTATCAAAACATATGGCGGGGAAAAAACGGCAGGCAGTATTTCCCTTATTCTGGGGTGGATGGCAAAAATGGTTTCCTTTATCAGTGTGGCGGCAATCCTTTTCACGGTGAATCCATGGATTGTGGCTGCACTGATCGGAACTTCGGTTCCGGCGGCGGTTCTTTCGCTGCTGCAGAAGGATGAAACTTACCGCAGCCGGACGAAATGGATGAAGGAGGGAACCCTTACGATTCATTATTCCGATTTATGCCGCGTGAATGCTCCCATGAAGGAAATCCGTTTTTTCGGGCTTTATCCTTATATTAAGGAGAGGTGGCGGGAGCTGGCCGACGGATATATTGATAAGCGGAAGCGGGTGATCAGTAGGCATGTATGGTACAACAGTATTGCGGATATATTCCGGAACGGGGTATATTTTATTGTAATATTGATAGCAGTGTGGGAGGTTTTTCATGATCCGGCTAAGGGACTGGGAACCTTTATGCTTGTGCTCTCGTCGTCGGAGCAGCTGCAGGCCGTTACAACCGCTCTGTTTGTGGAAGCCGTCAGCATTTTTACGGATATGAAATATGTGGAGGATTTTTTTCGGCTGTTGGAAATGGAGCGGGAATCCGGGGAAGTGGAGAAAAGACAGAAAAAGGCAGGAAACGGCATAACGATGGCGGAAGGGACGGGAAACGAGGCGGAGGAAAAAGCAGGGTATGGCGCAGATATGATACAGGAAAGGAAAGGGAGCAGAGCGAAGGAAAGAGCAGGGCATGGCACGAATGAGACCACGGAAAAGACAAGGGAAGCAGCAGAAGCGGTGTGGGAGGAGGCCTACGAGAGAGCGGATATTGTCTTTGAAAATGTCAGCTTTTCCTACCCGGGCAATGTAAATCAGGCGCTTGACCATGTGACCGTACAGATCCGGCAGGGAGAAAAGATTGCCATTGTCGGGGCAAACGGCAGCGGAAAGTCTACATTTGTAAGCCTGCTCTGCGGTTTTTATCAGCCGGAGGAAGGCAATATAACCATTAACGGCGAGGACAGCAGAAAAAACATGAAAAAGCTGCGCAGATCCGTTTCCGCTATTTTCCAGAGGTTCTGCCAGTATCAGGATACCCTGCGCAATAATATCACCATTTCATCCCTTGGGCGTGCAATGGAAGACGAACGGATAATGCGGCTTGCCAAAAGCACCGGGGCGGATGAGGCGATCAGGAGCCAGGGAAATGCACTGGATGAAATGGTGGGGATTTTTTCCGATACCGGCAATAACCTTTCAGGCGGCCAATGGCAGAAAATTGCCATTACCCGGGCGCTTTACCGGGACAATGCCTGCATATACATCCTGGATGAGCCCACGGCTGCTTTGGACCCCATAGGAGAAGCCAGTCTCTACCGTAACTTCAGGCAGCTCACCGGAGACAAGACTACTATCCTGATTTCCCACAGACTGGGGGTTGCCAGTGTGGTAGACAGGATTCTGGTGTTTGACAAAGGCAGGATTGTGGAGGACGGGAACCATGGGGAGTTAATGGCGCGAAACGGGCTGTATGCGGAGATGTACCGCGCCCAGGCCAGATGGTATGCCCAGGCGCAGGCTGCATCAGAGACTTGAGAAAGCAGGCAGATAGAATGGTTTTATTCACCTTTCAAATCTACGATAATCGCTTCATGATGGATGGCGGGTAAAATCCGTTCCAGTAAATCTTCCAGCTTCATGCGGAGGCTGCTGGTATTGACATTAGGGTGGCAGCCGAAATAAGTCCCATTCAGCACATCCCGGTCCATCAGGAGCTGTACCCGGTTTTCCGTGTCGTTCATCAGCCCCAGGACGCTGACAGAGCCCGGGGAAATGTGCAGAAATGTCTCCATATATTCCGGTTCCGCGAAGGAGAGACGGGCGCTTCCTATTTGCCTGGAAAGCTCCTTTGTCTTGAACTTCTTGTCTGCGGGCATCATCAGCAGATAAAAACAGGTTGCCTGCTGATTTCGCAGAAACAGGTTTTTACAGATAAAAGAATTCAAAATTTCGTCAATTTTCTCGCAGGCTTTCATGGTTTTTGCTTCGGGATGATCGATGTGGAAGTAGGGAATCCCAAGTCCGTCCAGCAGGTCATAGACGGCAGTTTCCCTGGGCCTGCGGGCCTTTTCCTCCGCAGGGCGTCCGGGCAGCAGGGGCATGGGGGAAGGGGATTTTTGGTAACTGCCCCTGTACCATCCTGAAATTCCGTTTTTTTTCACATAACATCCGGATGCATGGCTGTACAGGACGGAAAGTGTGTCCCCGGAGATCACTTCCAGTTCCTCGTCGCTGTAATCATCGGTATGCCAGCCGTCCTCCCGCCGGTAGAGGTAACAGGAGGGAATCCACAGATCTTTGCCGCTGCCTGGATGGCGGCAGAGCATCATACCGTTTTTTTCTTCCAGGGGCTCCACCTGGCTGTCGAGATATTGGATGTACAGGGAGAAAGGTTTCTTTTTCCGGCTTTCCAGAGCGGTCACAAGGGGAAAGGCGTCATAGGATTCCCATGTAATTTCCTCCATGGGGGCATCCTTGTCCGGAAAAATCAGGGCGTTCAACTGTCCTGTGAGCTTCAGGCCGCATGCGCCGTCTATAGAGATGATCCTGTGCTCATAGTCGAAAAGGGGATTCATGTTCTGCTCGTCCGGTCTGTAGAGACATACCGGCCAGTGCCCTACGATTACACAGCGGGAAAAGCGGTGGCCCTGTTCCAGGAAGCGGTCGTTTTTCAGCCACTGATACCTGGGGGTGCCGGCCAGACGATCCAGGTCGTCCGTGGGAATTCCCCCATGGACGAAGAGATAGGAACCCATATCCAGAATGGTAGGGAGACGGCGCAAAAACGAGATTTCCGGGGCATAATGTTTTTGCAGACGTTTCCGGTAAGAGGCCGTATTTTCCGGGGTGATATGTTCCGGGGAAATGCCCAGGCCGGTAAGCATGTCCAAAATCAGGCCGTGGTGCCATACATTATGCTGCCAGTGTACAAAGTCACAAAAGCGCTGTTTCCATCCGTCCGTTTCATCCCAAAGGAGCGCGGCCAGGTGTTCGTCTACGTTTCCAGCAGAGATATACACCTGGTTTTTCGAATGCAAATCCATGATATAGCGAACTGCCTGCAGGCTGTCCGAACCCTTTTCTGCCAAGTCACCCACGATGACCAGAATGTCGTCGCCGTGGTAATGTAGTTTTCTTAAAAGCTGCAGAATATAGTCAGGCTGTCCATGGATATCGCTCATGGCGATGATCCGCTGTCCTGGTTTTGCGTCGATTTTTTGAATGATAGTATCCATGATTTCCTCCATGGGGTACGGGTTGAAGCGGTTCCTGATATAGCTTTTATCATTATACCATAATTTCATGCGCTCCGGCGCATATGGAATCAGAAGTTGACTTGATGCGCTTTCAAGTCAACATTGTACCATATACCCTTTCCTGATGCAATTCATTGGAGGAGAAACGCATACAAAAATATTCCAATCGGAATATTATCGACAGGAAAAAATGAAAATGGCAAAATTGATATCTTGACATACCTACTGCTGGTATGATAATATAAAACTCAAGTCGGAAATCTCAGCAGCAGAAACAGTACCGGTACCGATACCAGGGGCGGCAATATGAATAGCAGAACAGGGAGGGAAGCACACGATGTCGAGGAATAAGCATCCGGAGGAGACAGTTCAGCTGATATTGGACGTGGCATTTTGCCTGTTTTTGGAGAAGGGATATGAATACACTTCCATTCAGGATATTATCGACAGACTGGGGGGGCTCAGCAAGGGGGCGATCTACCATCATTTCAAGTCAAAGGAGGATATTTTGATAGCCGTTACGGACAGGATGACTGCGGAGTCCAATCAGATGTTGGCAGATATCCGGGACCGGAGGGATTTAAACGGAAGGGATAAGCTGAAAGCCATTTTCAGAGAATCTATTCAGCGCCCCGTACAAAATGAGATTTTTACAGTAGCGCCGGATTTTCACAAGAATCCAAAACTTTTGTTCAGCCTTATACATGATACTGTTGAAAATGTGGCGCCCAATTATCTATTGCCGATTCTGCAGCAGGGAATAGAGGACGGTTCCATTCGGACGGAGTATCCCGAGCAGCTGGCGGAGTTGATTCTGCTTGCGGCAAATGTGTGGATGAACCCGATGATTTTCAGAGACTCACAGGAAGAAGTCCACCGTAAATTTATAGTGTTCGTCCAGATGATGCAGGGATTTGGACTGGACGTTCTGGATGAGGAGATGTTAGGACGTCTGCAGGAGCTTACATCGATCTATCGGAGGGAGAAGTGAGAGAGCGTGAAACAATTTCGTCTGCCCGGAAACGGGCAGAAAATTTTGAGGGAATACATACCGACATGCGGTATTAACAGAAGAGAGCTACCAAAAAGAAAACGGAGGTTTGAAAAATGAAGCAGAAACTTTTTAAGAGAGACTTTACTCTGGTGGTCATAGGCCAGATCATTTCCCTGTTCGGCAATGCGACCATACGCTTTGCATTACCCCTATACCTGCTGAATCTCACAGGTTCCCCGGCGCTGTACGGTATGGTTACGGCCTGTGCTTTTATTCCTTCCATTCTGCTGTCTCCCATAGGCGGTATTGTGGCGGACAGAGTGAATAAGAGGAATATTATGGTTATCCTGGATTTTTTTACTGCGGGCGTGATTCTGACATTTCTGGTGCTCATGGACAGTGTGAATCTTGTGGGGCTTTTGACAGTCACACTGATGCTGCTCTATGGTATAGCGGGAGCCTACCAGCCCTCGGTACAGGCGAGCATTCCCGTACTGACTGATGAGGAGCATTTTATGGCCGCCAATTCTGTCATCAATATCATCAGCTCCTTTGCAGGATTGGCCGGACCGGTGCTGGGCGGGGTTCTGTACAGCGCCTGCGGGCTGAAACCTGTGTTGTGGATCTGCGCCGCATGTTTTACCATGTCTGCTGTCATGGAGATTTTTATTCGGATTCCTTTTCAGAAGCAGGTTTCGGAGGGCGGTATCTGGAAAACGGTAAAGGCGGACTTTGGGGAAAGTATTCATTTTATCTGGAAAGAAAAGCCTGTCATCGGGAAGACGCTTCTGGCTGTCTGCGGAGTCAATCTGTCTTTGTCTGCAATGATTGTTGTCGCGCTGCCCTATCTGATCACGGAGGTGTTGGATTTTGAGACTGCCCGGGCCAATCAATTATGCGGTTTTGCAGAAGGAGCCCTGGCGGCCGGCGGACTGGCAGGAGGGATCTGTGCAGGGCTTTTTGCCGGACGGCTATCTCTTCGGAAGGCCGGAAATCTGGTAGTTGCCTGTGCCCTGTGTGTTTTTCCCATGGGAGGCGCATTGATTGTGTTTTCTTCCGGAATTATAAACTTTATCATGATAACGATATGCTGTTTTGGCGTAATGCTGTTCTCTACGGTTTTTTCTGTGCAGATGATATCCTTTGTTCAGACGGCGACTCCCAGGAACCTGATCGGAAAGGTGATTGCGGTGATTATGACGGTTGCCATGTGCGCACAGCCTTTAGGAAATGCACTGTACGGTATCCTGTTTGAGGCGTGCAAGGGATTCGAGTATGCGGCGGTATTGTTTTCCGGAGTTGTGTCTCTGGGAATTGCCATGAGTATTCGTGCCGTGTTCAAAAATTATGCCGGGGAGTTGGGATGAGCGCTGTATTCCGGCAGTATGCAGCGGGAAGGAGGTCTTGTTTTTTGGAGTCCGACATGGTACAATGTTGACTCACAAGGACATCTGGTAAACTTCTGATTCCATGTGCGCAGGAGCGCACAGAATTATGGTACTATAACTTTGTTCTTGGCAGGAAGCGGACGGAGGGCAGTCTTACCATGATTCTGTCAGGAGTGATGCCGATGAAATTGCTGACAATCAGGGCAGCTCTCATATCCGGAGTAAGAGAGTGCTTCCGGATGGGAACAGGCAGGAAAAGCATAGCAGGAGGCGGGAGGCGGTAGAAAATATGAGGAAGACGGTACAGGAACTGGTTGTGATGACAATTGCTACCCTGATTACGGCGGCAGCGGTTTTTTTCTTTCTGATACCAAGCCATGCGGCGGTGAGTTCCGTATCCGGCCTGGCCATCGTACTGTCGAACTTTATTCCCTTATCCGTATCCGCCATTACCATGGCGCTGAATATCATCCTGCTGATTGCGGGATTTCTGCTCTGCGGCCATGATTTCGGGTTCAAGACCGTGTATACATCCATTCTTCTGCCGCTGTTTATCGGTATTTTCGAGGTACTTCTGCCGGATTATACATCCCTCACCGGAGATGCCGCTCTGGACGTGGTCTGCTATATTTTTACAGTGAGCATAGGCCTGAGCATTTTGTTCAACATGAATGCCTCTTCCGGGGGGCTGGATATTATCGCCAAGATCATGAACCGGTATCTGCACATGGATCTGGGTAAGGCCATGAGCCTCAGCGGTATGGTGGTGGCGCTGAGCTCGGCATTGGTGTATGATAAGAAGACAGTGGTTCTAAGTGTCCTGGGAACTTATCTCAACGGGATGGTGCTGGACCATTTTATTTTCGGGCAGAAGATTAAGAGACGGGTCTGTATTATCTCCAAGGATAAGGAAGAGCAGATCCGGGACTGGATCTTACATACCCTGAAAAGCGGGGCAACTATCTATCAGGCACAGGGAGCTTATGACGGCGTAATCAGGAATGAAATTATTACCATTGTGGACAAAAATGAGTACCAGAAGCTGATGCAGTATGTGATAAAGGAGGATCCGGAAGCATTTCTTACCGTTTATAATGTGAGCGATATGCGTTATGTGCCCAAGGGCGGGGCGGACGGAAATGGCTAGTACTACCTTGTGGGAATTCCAGTGAATTCAACACCCGCTCTTTGTGCCAGTGCTGCGTCGTCATCAGCAGGCGTGTCCGCCGCATCGCCTCCTTCTTCCTCCTTGCCCTGACACAAATATCAGGCACTGAATTCATCGTTATTCCCGCAAGGCAATACCAGCCGGACAGACTGCGCTATAGGTGCTGCCTGCCGGGCTTCCCATGGCATTTCCTGTCAGGGACCTCTGTAAGCGGGCTTGTATCCCCGCTATTGTACTTTTTTCTCTTTTTTCATTTTTTACTTTCACAAAAAAGGGGAATATGCTATACTAAAAGCTAAGAGTTTGAAAAAATATAGGAGTAAGTATGGCAAAGGAAAACAGGTCAAAAGATATTACATCAGAGAACACCGTATCACAATTCGATGTGACGGAATATGACCTGACAGAAGAGGAAATGCAGCCGGAGCCCGGGAGGAATCGATTCGGGAGACTGCATCGATGCAATATACGGATGCTGATCCTGTCCGTTATTCTGCTGATGGGACTATGTGCGATCCTGCTGGTGAGGATCAGGTCGCTGAACGGAAGGATTACGGAGCTGACGGATCAGGTGAGGCGTCTGGCTCAGGTCACAGCCAGTCAGCAGGCATTGCTGGAGGAGCTGACGGAAGAGGCCCGTACCGCTATGGGAAATGATGCTGTAGTGGGGAATGAGGGAGAGGAGGCCCGGGAGAGCGGACAAGCTTCGGGAGAACCCGAGGAGGCGCAGGAGCAGGCGGAGGAAGTCACTGCCGCGCACAAGGTTTATCTTACTTTTGATGACGGGCCGGGAACCAATACCCAGGACATTTTGGACATTTTGGAGGAATATGATGTAAAAGCAACGTTTTTCGTGGTGGGGGAAGCCTGCGAGAAGGCGGAGGATGAGCTGAAGAAGATTGTGGAAGCCGGTCATACCCTGGGGATGCATTCGTACAGTCATAAGTATTCCGACATCTATGCGTCGGTGGACAGCTTTGCGGAGGATTTGAAGAAGCTGCAGGATTATCTTTACGAGGTAACAGGGGTTAAGAGCACGGTGTACCGTTTTCCGGGAGGCAGTTCCAATACGGTAAGCGATATCAGCATGAAGGAATTCGCAAGATATCTGGACAGTCAGGGGATCCGTTTTTTTGACTGGAATATTTCATCCGGAGACGGAGGGAGTTATCTGTTTCCCACAGAGACGATTATTGACAATTGTATGAAAAATGTCAGTAAGTATTCGGCTTCTGTGATTCTGATGCATGATACGGCGGCAAAGACCACCACGCGGGAAGCGCTTCCGAAGATCATTGAGAAGATCCAGGCTATGGAAGATACGGTGATTCTGCCGATTACGGAGGGAACGGAACCGGTTCAGCATATTCGCTGGAAGGAAGATGAGGAATAGCGAAAGAGTTAGCGGTAAAGTGCAGGGGTCCGGCAGGGCCGGATTGAAGCAGGAATACAATAAGGGAAGGATGTGGTGACAATGCAGAGGATATTATTGAAATTAAGCGGTGAGGCTTTGGCCGGAGAGAAGAAGACAGGTTTTGATGAGGGAACTGTCAGAAAGGTGGCGCTGCAGGTGAAGCAGCTGACCGACAGGGGCATTCAGGTCGGTATTGTAATCGGCGGTGGCAATTTCTGGAGAGGAAGGACCAGCGAGCATATTGACCGGGTGAAGGCTGACCAGATCGGAATGTTGGCCACGATTATGAACTGTATCTATGTATCGGAGCAGTTTCGCAGCGTGGGGATGGAGACGGATATCCTGACGCCTTTTGAATGCGGTTCATTTACGAAGCTTTTTTCCAAGGACAGAGCCGTCAGGTACCTGTCGGAAGGCAGGGTGGTATTTTTTGCAGGGGGCACCGGGCATCCTTATTTTTCGACAGATACGGGAGTGGTGCTGCGTGCCATAGAGGTGGAAGCTGACGTGATTTTGCTGGCAAAATCAATCGACGGCGTGTATGACGATGACCCCGGCAGGAATCCGGCGGCGAAGAAGTATGCGGAAGTTACCATCGGCGAGGTGATAGAGAAGAATCTGCAGGTGGTGGATATGACCGCTTCGATACTGGCCAGGGACAATAAGATGCCCATGTGGGTATTCGGCCTGAACGAAGAGGACAGCATCGTCAATACGATGGCAGGGAAATTTAACGGTACAAAAGTTATCGTATAGAGCCTATGAGTTTTAGACGGGCGGTACAGCCGGCATGGAGGGGATGGATCCGAGAGGGCTGACTGCCGCAGACGGCGGTCAATCTGATAGATTAAGAAAAGAAAAAGGAGAAGATGATTATGGACGCCAGATTACAGCAATATGAGGATAAGATGAGGAAGGCGATCGAATTTCTGGAGGGGGATTACAATACGATCCGCGCAGGGCGGGCGAATCCTCACGTTCTGGACAAGATTCGCGTGGATTATTACGGAACGCCCACACCGATTCAGCAGGTGGGGAATGTGACGGTACCTGAAGCGCGTATCATTCAGATCGCGCCATGGGAGAAGTCTATGGTGAAGGCGATTGAGAAGGCGATCCAGACTTCTGATCTGGGGATCAATCCTTCCAATGACGGAAGCGTGATCCGGCTGGTATTTCCGGAGCTTACGGAGGAGCGAAGAAAAGATCTGGCAAAAGATGTGAAGAAAAAGGCAGAGGACGGCAAGGTTGCAATTCGGAACATACGCCGGGACGGCAATGATTATCTGAAGAAGCTGGGCAAATCCGATGTCTCTGAGGATGAGATCAAGCAGTTGGAAGAGCAGCTGCAGAAGGCTACCGATAAGTTTATCAAAGAAGTAGACGGGCTCATGGAGAAGAAAACCAAAGAGATTATGACTGTGTAAAACAGTGCAGTTTTTCCTGTCTGCGGGACATGGGGCGGTGGGAGAGGGGCAGCGGAAATAACGCCGGGGGAGCGGAAATAGCGATAGTCTGCTCCCCCGCCATTTTTCGAAATACGGTATGGGATCAGAGGCATATTGTATTGGAAGGGAGTAAGCATAGGATGGACCAGGAATTGAAGATGCCCCGGCATGTGGCCATCATTCTGGACGGAAACGGAAGATGGGCCAGAGCGAAAGGGATGCCGCGCAATTACGGACATGTGCAGGGAGCGAAGACGGTGGAGACGATCTGCGAGGAGGCATATCGGATGGGGATTTCGTATCTGACAGTATATGCTTTCTCCACAGAGAACTGGAACCGTCCCAAGGACGAGGTGGATGCTCTGATGAAGCTTTTGCGCAATTATATGAAGACCTGTCTGAAGACGGCGGAGAAGAACCGCATGTGTGTCAGGGTGCTGGGGGAAAAGGCAGGGCTGGATGAGGATATCCGCATAAGGATTGCCGAGCTGGAGGAGGCTACCAGGAATAACGACGGACTGCATTTTCAGATTGCAATCAATTATGGCGGCAGAGATGAAATCGTCCGGGCGTCCAGGAAGATCGCGCGGGCTGCGGCGGAAGGAAAGCTGCGGCCGGAGGATATTACGGAGGATACCGTCAGCAGTTACCTGGATACGGCGGGGATACCGGAGCCGGATCTGCTGATTCGGACCTGCAATGAGCAGCGCCTGTCCAATTTCCTTTTATGGCAGCTGGCTTACACGGAATTTTATATCACGCCTGTTCCCTGGCCTGATTTTACCAAAGCAGAATTGATAAAAGCTGTGGAAGCATATAATCATAGAGAGAGAAAGCTGGGCGGATTGAAAACGGAACAATCCGGCCCTGAAGCGTAAAATACAGATAAAACAATCTCAAAACGGGAAGGCCCGTACGGAGCGGGGTTTCAAATAGGGGGATAAGTATATGTTTTGGACCAGATTGGCCAGCGGTATCGTACTGCTGGCTCTTGCAATCGGGATGATCAGCCTGGGCGGGATTCCGCTGGCACTTTTATTGTGGATAACGTCGCTGATTGCATTCAGAGAATTGACCAGGGCATTGAAATGTGGAGGAACCGCCCTTGAGGTCCTGGGAATGGCGGGAATTACCTGCTATTACGGTATTATCTTTTTTTCGGGAGAGCCGGTTTATCTGCTGATGTGCATTGTGGGTGTGTTTCTGGCGGTGATGTTTGACTATGTGATCACCTTCCCGAAATACCGGGCGGAGCAGGTGGCGGCCGTTGTTTTTTCTTTTTTATATGCGCCGGTTCTGCTGGCTTTTGTGTATCAGACCAGGATGTGCCCCCAGGGAATCTATACGGTATGGATGATATTGATCAGCTCCTGGGGATGTGATACCTGCGCTTATGCGGTGGGAAAACTGATCGGCAGGAAGAAGATTTTTCCTGTCTTAAGTCCTAAGAAATCTCTGGAAGGCTGTATCGGCGGCGTGCTGGGAGCGGGGCTTCTGGGCTGGCTGTACGGGTATTTTTTCGTGGAGAGAGCGTTTCCGGATCGGAGCGTGGCCTGGGTGATCGCGCTGATCTGTGCTCTGGGGGCAGTGATGAGCATGGTGGGTGACCTGGCTGCATCCGGAATCAAACGGAATATGGAGATCAAGGATTACGGAAAATTGATTCCCGGACACGGCGGAATCATGGACAGATTTGACAGCGTAATTGTAACGGCTCCGCTGACTTATTTTCTGACGCTGCTGATGCTGCTGTAAATTGGTTTCGGTCTGGCAGGACAGGGATTAATAAGGGTTTTATCCGTTGGAATAGATGGAGTCGGGAATGTCAGTGTAGTATTGCGTTTGAAGGCTTTTTCGTGTCTGTCAGGATGAAACGGACAATGAATAAGATGGCGCGGCCGGTGTAACAGGCTTTTTCGTGTCTGTCAGAATAGTACAATGGCCGGAAGAGTTTGCCGCGGACATAAAGGATGCGCAGCGGGAAGAGGTGAACAGGATGAAGAAGATAGCAATATTGGGCTCTACAGGTTCCATAGGCACACAGACACTGGAAATCGTGCGGAAATCTCTGCAATTACAAGTGGTTGGGCTGGCGGCCGGAAGCAATGTGGAAAAGATGGAAGAACAGATCAGGGAATTTCATCCGTCTGTGGCCTGTATGTGGGAAGAGCAGGCAGCGGCGGAGCTGCGGGGAAAAGTAGCGGATCTGAATGTAAAGATAGTATCCGGTATGGACGGATTGCTGGAAATCGCTGTTTTACCCCAAAGTCAGGTATTGGTCACCGCCATTGTGGGAATGATTGGTATCAGGCCGACCATCGCAGCGATTGAGGCAGGAAAGGACATTGCCCTGGCCAATAAAGAGACATTGGTGACGGCAGGCCATATCATCATGCCTCTGGCGAGGCAGCATCGTACGGCGATACTGCCTGTGGACAGCGAACACAGCGCCATTTTCCAGTCATTGAAGGGAGAATGGGAGAATCCGCCGGGGTTGCAGCAGACGAAAGATGTGCAATGTATCGAAAAGATACTCCTGACTGCCTCCGGGGGACCCTTCCGGGGGAAAAGCAGGCAGCAGCTGGAGCAGATAAAGCCGGAGGATGCACTGAAGCATCCCAACTGGACCATGGGGCGGAAGGTGACCATAGATTCCTCTACCCTTGTCAATAAGGGACTGGAGGTCATGGAGGCGAAGTGGCTGTTTGACGTGGAGCTGGATCAGATTGAGGTGGTGATTCATCCGCAAAGCATCGTGCATTCGGCAGTGCAATTTGCGGACGGAGCGATTATTGCGCAGCTGGGAGTGCCTGACATGAAATTGCCTATCCAATATGCGCTTTTTTATCCGGAACGGAAGTTTATGGAAGGGAAAAGGGTAGACCTGTTCGAACTGGGGCAGCTGACCTTTGAGAAGCCGGATACGGATACTTTTCCCGGACTGGCATTGGCTTTTCAGGCGGCTCGGGCAGGAGGGAGCATGCCCACGGTTTATAACGCGGCCAATGAGAAGGCCGTGGCGCTGTTTCTGGAGCATCGGCTGTCCTATCCGGGGATTGCGGAATTGATCCGGGCGGCTATGGAAGAGCACAGGGTGCTGGCGAATCCTACCGTGGAGGAGATTCTGGAGACGGAACGGCAGACCTATGAGTTTATATGTAGGAGGTTCTAGTATGAGAACGGCAGGGAAGGCGCCGTCCGGGAAATTCATCAGTATGATAGCAGGAAAGATTGGAGAATAAGCTATGACTTTGATTTTGTTTATTGTCATATTCGGGGTGGTGGTGATAGCCCATGAATTCGGCCACTTTTTGCTGGCCAAAGCAAATGGGATTCATGTGGTGGAGTTTGCAGTGGGAATGGGTCCTACACTCTGTGGCTTTCAAAAGAAGGGAACCAAGTATTCGCTGAAGCTGTTTCCCATAGGCGGGGCCTGTATGTTTGAGGGGGAAGACGGCCTGATGACGAAAGAGGGGGAGAGCAGTGAGGGATCTTTTCTGAATGCCAGCGTCTGGGGACGGATCTCCACGGTGGTAGCAGGCCCGATCTTCAATTTTATTCTGGCTTTTGTGATCGCTTTTATCATGGTCAGCATGACGGATTATGTGGCGATCCGGGACCCTATCGCCACGGAGGTGGCGGAGGGCGGCGGAGCGGAGGCTGCCGGATTACAGGACGGGGACAGGATTCTGTCTATCAACGGGGAAAAGGTCTGCCTGTACCAGGAGATTTCACTGTATATGCAGACCACCTACCGGGGAGGAGACCTGGAGGTGGAGTATGAACGGGACGGAGTCCGAAATACGGCTACGGTGACACCGCAATACGACGAAGCGTCAGGGATTTATCTCCTGGGCGTTATGAATGCCGATTTTGTGGAGGCGAAGGGTATTGACACGCTGAAATACGCCTGGTATCAAATGCGTTATTCCGTAAAAGCCACCTACAAGAGTCTGGGGATGCTGTTCGGCGGAAGAGTCTCCCGTCAGGATGTGGCCGGGCCGGTGGGAATCGCCGTGAATGTGGTGGGAAAAACCTATGATGCCGCCAAGGACTACGGATGGCAGAGTGTGCTGCTGAGCATGTTGAATATTACCTTGATGCTGTCGGTGAACCTGGGGATATTGAATCTCCTTCCCGTTCCTGCGCTGGACGGCGGAAGGCTGGTGTTTTTGCTGCTGGAGGTCATCCGGGGCAAGCCCGTTCCGCCGGAAAAGGAGGGAATGGTGCATTTTGTAGGATTGATGTTTTTTATGGTGCTGATGGTATTTATCTTCTTTAATGATTTGTCGAATATTTTTATAAAGTAGAAAGCGTCCGGGGCTATATAAGGTGCCCCGCCGGGCGGTGAGTCTGGGTTTCGGATTTTATACTCACGGCCGAATACATTTGCCAACGTAAAAGTATAACGAGTGAGCGCACCCATGCCGCAGGACAGACATCTGGCAAATATATGCGCTCACGAGTATAAAGCCTGGGCAGGAGAAAGGATGTGCTGCAGAGCGTGGCAGCTGAAAAGGAACAGGAAAAGAGACAGGAGAAGAATAAAGAACGATACCTGGGAAAGCTGGTTTTGGAGCGGAACGGCTATACCTGCCTCAGGTTGCTGGGCCAGGGGGCTTTCTCACAGGTGTATTGTGTGGAAAAGGAAGAGAACGGAAAGGTTTACGCCTGCAAGGTCAGCGTGAAGGATGCGCTGCTGGAGCGGGAGGCGAAAGTGATGGCTGCCTTGAGCCACCCATTGTTTCCGGCCTTTGTAGGATTTTGGAAGGAGGCCGGCCTGGGATTTTTGATGAGCGAATTCATTGCGGGGTGTACACTGGAGGAGCTGCTGCGCCGCCGGGGAGGATTCTCGGTAGATCAGGTCCTTCGTGTGGGTTTTGCGCTGGGAGAGGGGTTGCGGTACCTTCATGAGAGACCGGAACAGTATCTGTTTCGGGATGTGAAGCCTGCCAATGTGATGATAAGACAGGACGGCAGGATAAAGCTGATTGATTTTGGCTGTGCATGTTCCGGGAAGGGGCGGAATTCCACCCGGGCGGGGACACCGGGATTTGCCGCGCCGGAGCAGTTCGGCAAGGTAAAACGATTGACGCCGGCCTGCGATGTGTATGGGCTGGGACGGACCATGGAAGCGATGCTGGGAACGGGAGAGCTGAGTATCTGGAGAGGAAGAGAGCGAAGGCTTCGGCGCATTTTGCGCGCCTGTACGCAAACGGACAGGAGGAAGCGGGTACCGGATATGAGGAAGTTTCTGGCGGCGATGAGGGGCGTGGACGGGAGGAATGTTTTCCTAATCACACTATTTTAGTGTTGAAGAATCTCCGCGAATAGCTTATAATGAAAATCTGATTATAGGATTCGCGAAAAGTTTCCTATAATAATAGAAGTATTTGGACAAGCGGTATCTGTCTTTCGCCAAAAGGGAGCGAATGTGCCGCTGAATTTCAGTACTGACGAATGAAAGGAGAGAGTCATGCGGTTTTTCATTGACACGGCAAAGGTAGAGGACATCAGGAAAGCAAACGACATGGGAGTGATCTGCGGCGTTACCACCAATCCTTCCCTGATAGCTAAGGAGGGCAGAGTATTTGAAGAGGTGATTGCAGAGATCGCTTCTATTGTGGACGGGCCCATCAGCGGCGAGGTGAAGGCCACCACCACAGATGCAGAGGGAATGATTAAGGAGGGCAGGGAGATTGCGAAGATCCATCCCAATATGGTGGTAAAGATTCCCATGACCGTAGAGGGATTAAAGGCCTGTAAGGTTCTGTCCGCCGAGGGGATTAAGGTAAATGTGACGCTGATCTTTACATCCAATCAGGCTTTACTGGCGGCAAGAGCAGGAGCTGCGTTTGTATCTCCTTTCCTGGGACGGCTGGATGACATCAGCCAGAGAGGGGTAGATTTGATTCGGGAGATTTCCGATATTTTTGCGGTAACGGATCTGGATACCGAGATTATCGCAGCAAGTGTACGGAATCCCGTTCATGTAACGGACTGTGCGCTGGCGGGAGCGGATATTGCCACGGTTCCCTATGCAGTGATCGAGCAGATGGTAAAGCATCCTCTCACGGATGCAGGTATAGCAAAATTCCAGGCTGATTATAGGGCAGTCTTTGGAGAATAGATTTTATACGGAATAAGGGCTGCCCCATCAATCCTAAGATTGGTGAGACAGCCCTTTTTATTGCTTTCTATTTGATTTTCAGCAAGTCCCTTCAGATGAGCTCATGGAGCCTTATTTCATCTGCTCTTCCTGCTTCTTGATCATACGACGTACCATCTCGCCGCCGATAGAACCGGCTTCGCGGGAAGTCAGATCGCCGTTGTAACCTTCCTTCAGGTTCACACCAAGCTCAGATGCAACCTCGGTCTTAAAACGATCCATAGCTGCCTTTGCTTCAGGTACCTCTACTCTGTTACTTCTGCTGTCAGACATTTATTTCACCTCCGTTCATGTCTCATTTCCATCTATCTTCAAGATAAGTGCTGCATGCACCTATCCTGAAGATTCAGTTTAAGTGTTTGCTGCAACTTATCTTGGTCTTAGTATGACCATGGCAGAAGAAAATATGTTGGAAACTTTTGGAGATAAACTCATGAGCGCATTCATTATTGTATGTTCTTTTTTTCTACATAACAGAAGCTTCATTTTCTTTACATAGAAGAGGAAGCATGATAAAGTATACTTGTGAGTATAAATCATATAAATATTAAGTAGAAAAGGAGACTGATATGCTGGAATTCAGATATGATACGCAACTGCTTATTGAAGGGCAGGATCTTGACGAGGATGTGATTTCCGAATATTTTAATGAGAATTTTAAGGGGGATTGTCTGTTGGCTGTGGGTGACGATGAGCTCATCAAGATTCACTTTCACACCAATGAGCCATGGAAGGTGCTGGAGTACTGCGCTTCTTTGGGGGAAATACATGATATCGTAGTGGAGGATATGGACAGACAGGCCAGAGGGCTTCAGGGTTGAGGTGTTTGCTGTTATAAACAGCCGGGCAAGTTAGGAGGAAAAATGAAAAATAAGGCAGTGCGGGTATTGTTTCTGTTCCTGACCGGGGCATTTCTGGTCAGCTGCGGGGATCCGGTGCTGACGGAGGACAGCACACCGGAGGTTATTGCGGTAGAGATAGAAACAGAAGCTTCCGGTGAAGAAGCAGAGGGAATGCAGGAAGGAGAGCGGCAGGAAGGGGAAAGCCGGGAGGAAATTCCGGCTGCGGCATCTGCGGAGGTGTCGGACCGGGAGGTAACCGTTTCCTACGCAGGGGAAGCTTTCATCAAGTCCCTGTTCGCCGCAGGCGGTGAGATGCTCTGGCTCTACGGCGTGAAAGACGACGGAAATTTTTTCCTGGGATATATGGGGCAGGAAGGGGACGTGTTTCAGGAGACGGAAGTGAGTCCGGGAGCAGATATGCGCGCTTTTAATATGGTTGTGGACAGACAGGGACGCTGCCATATTTTATGGATGAGCGTACAGAAGGAGACGGTAGACGGACGGGAATTTGACCGGCTTACCTTTGACAGAAGCTGCATTACAATTGTGGACAGCAGCGGGAAGACGGAAAAGGAAATCCAGGTATCCGGTGTCTTTTCGGAGGAACAGGGACGGCCTTTCTGCTTTGTGGTGGATGAAGCCGGGAATTACTACCTTGAGAACGGAATGCAGTTGGTTCAGATTCTGCCCGACGGCACACCGGGCAGGACAGTTTCATGCGCAGGCCCCATATGCGGAATCGGAATCGGAAAATCCGGAAGTATTTACTGCAGCAGCGAAAGGGAGGGCGGAGCCACGGTTTTGGAAAAACTGGAGGAGGGAGAACTTCGCCTGTGCGGCGCCGAACTGCCCGGGGCAAACGCCAGCTATGCAGGAATTTACGCGGGGACGGATACAGAGCTGCTGCTTCTCAATAAAGACAGCGGTATTTTTGCCGTTCAGGACTGCGGCGACAGCGGGGAAATTAGGGTATCGGGGACGGAGATGCCGGTGTCAGGGGAAAAAATCGGAGGCTATGGCATTCTGGCAGACGGCAGGGCATGCATTTTAAGCCAGACGGAGGGGAAGGAGACGGTTTTTTACTATATTCCTGCAGGAAGGTAAGGGCCGGTGTGTGTTCCTGTTTACGCGGTGCCATTGCGGACGGCATTTGTTTTTCTGGGGAAGCAGGGGCAGAAACATATGAGCAGGAGATGACCATCGGGAAGCGCAGGGAACGAAAAATATGAAGAAAATACGATTTGTATGGATGCTGTTGATACTGATACTGCTGATGCCTGGGATTTCCGCCTGCAGCGGGGAAGGGCAGGCGGAGCAGGCTGAAGAACAGGCGGAGGTTCTGGTTTTGGCTGCATTTGATGAAAGTTCCTATCTTCGGAAGCAGGTGGAGCTGTACAATGCCGCCCAGAGCGACTACAACATAATGATAAAACAATATGAAAGATCGGAGAAGCCGGAGGAAGACGGGGTACTCCGTCTGCAGCGGGAAATTGTCTCGGGAAACGGGCCGGATCTGATTGATTTCGGAAACGGGTATACCACCAGTGACATTGTGGGGATGTATACGGAGGATTTGTACGCCTGGCTGGGGGAGGAGGGCAGGAAGGCCTGTTTTGACAATGTTCTGACTGCATTTTCCTATCAGGAAGGATTGTATGCCGTTCCCCTGGGGTTTCTCCTGAAAAGCTTTGCGGGAAGGACGGAGAATCTGGGGGACAGGAGCGGCTGGACCATCGGAGAGATGATGGAATGCTTCCGGGAACAGGACAAGGAGCGGCTTTTGTACCCGGGCGCTTTTAAGATGGATGTTTTCAGCACGATTCTCACAGGAAGCTTAGAATACTACATTGACTGGGAGACAGGGGAATGTGCCTTTGATGGGGAGGAATTCCGGGCGGTACTGGAATTTTGCAACGGCTTTTCCCAACAGATGGAGATAGAGGAGGCTTTTTCCGTAAAGGAGACCTTCCAGGAGGACAGGGCGCTGCTGATGCCTGTGAGGATAAGCACGATCTATGATATCTGCAGGACGGAGCTGATCTTTGGCGGGCAGGAGGTTACATTTGTGGGCTTTCCGGTGGAGAGCGGCTGCGGAACCATGATCGAGTCCTGCGGGCCGGTGCTTGCGGTGAGCAGCGGCAGCAGGCATAAGGAAGCGGCGTGGGAATTTATCCGCCAGTGCCTGGATGCGCCTGCCCAGAGGGAGCTGCCATCGGGTTTTCCCATATGCCGCAGTGTTCTGGAAGATCAACTTGGGGATGCCATGGAGATGACTTATGAGGCGGATGAAAACGGCGCCCAATATCCGGTGGTGAAGGAGCAGGTGATCTTTGAGGGGGAGGAGCCCACGGACATCTACAGCATTACAGGGGAGCAGGCGGACCGGCTGCTTGGTTTGCTGGAGGGCGCCCGCGCCTGCAGCCAGACGGACCACAGGATCTATCAGATTTTTCTGGACGAGGCCGCGAATTATTTCGGCGGGGCCAAGAGCCTGGAGGAAACCGCGGATGTGATTCAGGCAAGGGTGTCCATGTATGTGGCGGAGAAGATAAAATAGATGGGAAAGCCCTTGAAAACAGCGGTTTATATGAAAACTTGTTCAGAAATTATACAGCAAAAGGGGAAAATTTAATATTTGTGAAAAAAATTCACAAAAAAGCCTGTTCTTTATTTCGATTTTGTTGTATAATTTACTTATGCTTTAAAAATCAGGAGGGTATAATATGGCAAAAGAAATGATAGCAATGCTTCTCGCCGGGGGCCAGGGTTCCCGTTTGTATGCTTTGACAGAGAAGCTTGCGAAACCGGCAGTTCCGTTCGGCGGAAAATATCGTATCATTGACTTCCCGCTGTCAAACTGTGTCAATTCCGACATTGACACGGTAGGCATTCTGACCCAGTATCAGCCTTTGGTGTTGAATGAATACATAGGAAACGGCCAGCCCTGGGACCTGGACCGTCTCTACGGGGGCGTACATGTCCTGCCGCCTTATCAGAAAGCAAGCGGTTCGGACTGGTATAAGGGGACGGCAAACGCAATCTACCAGAATATTTCCTTCATCGAGCGTTATGATCCCCAGTATGTGATAATTCTGTCCGGAGACCAGATCTGCAAGCAGGACTACAGCGATTTCCTGAAATTCCACAAGGAGAAGAACGCGGAATTCAGCGTGGCCGTCATGGAGGTTCCCTGGGAGGAGGCTTCCCGCTTCGGCCTGATGGTAGCGGACAAGGACGACCGGATCACGGAGTTCCAGGAGAAGCCCAAGAATCCCAAGTCGAATCTGGCTTCCATGGGTATCTACATATTTAACTGGGATATCCTGCGCAAGTATCTGGAGGAGGACGAGGCGGATCCAAATTCCGAGAACGATTTCGGCAACAATATCATTCCCAATCTGCTGAAGGACAACCGCAGGATGTACGCCTACCACTTCAGCGGCTACTGGAAGGATGTGGGAACCATTTCCTCTCTGTGGGAGGCGAATATGGAGATCCTGGATCCGGAGCACAGCGGCATCAACCTGTTCGATGAGGACTGGAAGATCTACAGCAGGAACAGCGGTATGACCGGGCACAAGATCAGCGCAGGCGCGGTGGTGGAGAATTCCATGATCACGGACGGCTGCCGCATCAAGGGTACCGTGAAGCATTCCATCCTCTTCTCAGGCGTCAAGGTGGAGAAAGGAGCCGTCATCGAAGATGCGGTGGTTATGGGCGGCACGGTGATTAAGGCCGGCGCTACCGTGAAGCACTGTATCGTGGCGGAGAATGTAACCATCGGCGAGAACGCGGTGGTAGGGGCGATGCCTACGGAAAACGAGAAGGGCGTGGCCACCGTGGGAGCGGGTGTGACCATCGGCGACAATGCCAAGATCGGTCCTAATGCCATGGTAAAAAATAATGTAGAAGGCGGTGGAGAAGAATGGTAAATTCAAATACAAGTGCACTGGGAATTATTTTCCCGAACAGTTATGATGCGTTGGTTCCGGATCTGGTGAATGTGCGTTTGATGGCTTCCATTCCTTTTGCCAGCCGTTATCGTCTCATTGATTTTATTCTGTCCAGCATGACCCACTGTGACATCGACAATATCTCCGTCATGGTGAATAACAATTACCACTCTCTGATGGATCATCTGGATTCCGGACGTGAATGGGATCTGGTCCGCAAGAACGGCGGCCTGCATATCTTCCCTCCTTTCATGGAGAAGAGCGCGAAGCCCTATACGGGCCGTGTGGGCGCATTGGCTAATATTCTGGATTTCCTGCGGGATGAGCGTGAGAAATATGTGGTGATTACAGATACCAATATAGTAGTTAATTTTGACTTCAAGGATATGATACATCACCATATCGAGAGCGGCGCCGATGTGACCATTGCTTACAATGAGCAGGTGCTGCCGGAGAGCTTCCTGAAAATGCAGGCCAATGATCTGGGTTACTATTATACCTTCGACATCGAGAACGGCAGGATTACGAAGATTTATGTCAATGCCAAGGATACGGGCGTGCAGAATTTCTCCATGAATATGTTTGTGGTAGAGCGGGAGATGCTCATCGACCTGATCAATACCGCCTCCGTCCGCGGACAGGAGTATTTCGAGCGCGATGTGCTGCTGCCCAGGCTGAATAAGCTGAATGTGCAGGCTTATAAATATAACGGCTATGTAGCCCGCATCTGCGATATGAAGAGCTACTTTGACGAGAACATGAAGCTTCTGGACGACTACAATCTGGATGCCCTGTTCTCCGGACCGCAGATTTATACCAAGATCCGTGACGACAATCCTACCAGGTACATCGAGGGTGCAAAGGTGAGCAATGTGATGGTTGCCGACGGCTGCGTCATTGAAGGCGAGGTGGAGGACAGTATTCTCTTCCGTGGCGTTAAGATAGCGAAGGGGGCTAAGGTGAAGAACTGCATCCTGATGCAGGACAGCGTGGTAGAATCCGGAGCCAATGTGGAGTACCTTGTGATGGACAAGAATGTGACCATCACCGCGGGGAAGGAAGTGAAGGGGACCGGTACGTTCCCTGTGTATATTGACAAGTTCCAGGTGGTATAGGGGACGAAGTGACGAAGTGATTGCAGTATAAAATTGGATCGGAAGGACATGAAGTCAACTTCTGATTCCATGTGTGCTAACGCACACGAAATCATGGTATAATGACCTTATTCCTGGCATGGAACGGCCGGATGGCCATCTTACCATGTGCGTTGCTGTGCACATGGTATATTGCAGGAGAGTCAGGGGCAGCGCCGGAAGGTTTTTCCGAGCTGCCCCTTTTGATGTCCGGCGGCCATGCCGATTTGAAGGTATTTACGAACTTTCACGAATTAATAATTATTTTACGAATGTCGTTGTTGACAGAGGCTGTAATTTGACATAGACTAATAGTAGTTGTGGATGGTATCAGCAATGACTAGGGGGAATGATAATGGTATCTGTTTTTGATGTGGCAAAGTACATTTTACAGAAAAAAGGGAAAATGAGTACCTGGAAACTCCAGAAGCTGTGTTATTATTCCCAAGCTTGGCATATGGCGTGGACGGAGCAGAGGCTTATTGAAGAACGGTTCGAAGCATGGGCGAATGGCCCGGTTTGCCCGGAACTTTTCCGTGTCCACAGAGGTAAATTCATGATTACAGCGCAGGAGCTGCCAAGAGGAAGTGCAGATAAGATTAATCAGGACGAAATCGAATCCATTGATATTGTACTTAACAGTTATGGTGACAGGGAACCCTATGACTTACGTGAATTGACACACTCCGAAGCTCCCTGGAAGAATGCCCGTGCAGGGATTTTGGAGGGAGCACCCAGCCAGAATGAGATTACGGTAGACAGCATGGCAGCGTATTATGGGAGTCTATAGGTATGGCAAAAAAGAATAAAGAGGTCAGGCAGTTAAAAACAAAGGGTAAGAAAACTGCAATAACAACAGCTGTTTCTTCTGATAGTAAGCGGCCAATTTGGATATTTACAAATCTGGACAGAGCAGGTAAATTTGCTTTTGACACAAAACGTGCAGATTTTGATTATCGTGATTTTATCGAAAAGATGATTCAGTTCTCGAATATGACATGGAATGAGATAAAGAAGCAGACCCATGATGAAGGAAAATCAAAGCATCACTCAATTTCTTATGATAGTCTGTCAAAAGATGCCAGGCAAAGATTTGATGTAAAACAGTTATCAGATTACGAAGATGCGATTTTTTCTTTCGCATTCAATAATCTAACACGGGTTATTGGCATCCGGAAAGGCGAGAATTTTGAAGTTTTGTGGTATGATCCCAGACACGAGGTTTGCATATCAACGCTAAAGCATACATAAGGGGCTGGCCGCATGGTCAGCCCTTATAATTTCTGTAGAAAGAGCCAATAAAATCCTTGCGGGCTATGGCTTTGGGAAGTATAATATTTTTGGCAGAGGATTTTATACTACAGAGATGATGGGGCAGGCACAAAAATGGCGAAACGTGTTGCAAGGATTTATGGCGGCAAATTTCTTGCAATTCTTCCCATCCTTTCATATAATAAGGATAGGAATTTGGACATAAGATAGTTGTGGGAGGAGGTTTATTATGGCAAAAGACGATTACATGAAAGCGTTTAAAATGGGAAAAAAGGATTATCAATCCAGGATGCTTCGGGGCGTGAAGCCTACACTGCAGGTACTGGATGATTTTATGCCGGAGAAAGGATCTTATCATGAGGCGCCGCTGGGACTGGTGCAGGTGCCCATAGCGCAGATCCTGGGGACGAAGACTGTGGGGCGGAGCAGTTCCTTTGCGGGGAATTTCATGCCCATACTTCGGGAGGATACGGAATTTGCGTCCAAATGGATCAATTTAAGCGAGAGCCAGAAGGACGAGGGGATCCGGGATCCTATCAAAGTCTATGAGTATATGAATAAATTCTATGTGGAGGAGGGGAATAAAAGGGTCAGTGTCATGAAATATTTCGGCGCCGTTTCCATTCCCGGGAATGTGATCCGTATTGTCCCCAAGCGCACTGAGGAGAAGGAAAACAAGATTTATTACGAATTTATGGAATTTTATCAGGCAGCGCCGATCAACTATATCTGGTTTTCCCAGGAAGGAAGCTTTGCAAAGCTTCAGAAGGCAGTGGGGAAAGCGCCGGGTGAGGTGTGGACGGAGGATGAGCTGCTGAAATTCAGTGCTGTTTATACCCGTTTTACTGCCGAATATGAGGAAAATGGCGGCAACAAGCTGAAGATTACGGAAGGGGATGCATTTCTGGCGTTTATTTCCCTTCATGGTTATGATGCCGTAGACGAGAAGACAACCAACGAATTGCGGGATCTGGTGGAAAAGACATGGGAGGAATTTGAGCTTCTTCAGGAGGAGGGGGACATCGAGCTGAAGATGAAACCCAGTCACGAGAAAAAGTCAAAACCCCTGCTGAGTATGCTGCTTCCTCTAAGCTCACCCAGGCTGAAGGCTGCATTTATCTACGAGAAGACCCCGGGGACTTCCGCCTGGACTTATGCCCATGATCTGGGCAGGCAGTATTTGGAACAGACATTCCCGGAGGAGCTGACTACTGTCTGCTATGAGAACGGGACGGAAGAGAATGTGGATGCCCTGATCCAGAAGGCCATAGATGCTGGCTGTAAGCTGATTTTTACCACGACGCCGCCTTTTGTGCAGGCTAGTGTGAAAGCGGCTATCGCCAATCCTGACGTGCGGATTTTGAACTGTTCTTTGAATACTTCTCACCGTTATATCCGTACATACTATTCACGGATGCACGAAGCGAAGTTCCTGATGGGGGCGATCGCAGGGGCCATGGCGGAGAATAATAAGCTGACCTATATTGCAGATTACCCTATTTTCGGATCTATTGCCAACATCAACGCATTTGCGTTGGGGGCGAAGATGATCAATCCCAGGGCGAAGGTCTATCTGGAATGGTCCACCATGAAGGAGGTGGATCTGGACGAGAAGATCAGAGAGACCGGCTCTTCCTGTATCTCCGGGCGGGATATGGTGATTCCGGAGGAAGCGTCGCGGTTTTTCGGCATTTATCATATGGACGGCGATCATCCGAGAAATCTGGCCATGCCTCTGTACCATTGGGGAAAATTCTATGAACAGCTCCTTCGGACGATTCTGGATGGGACGTGGAAGGACGATGATACGGATTCTACCAAGGCCATCAACTATTGGTGGGGAATGTCCGCCGGCGTGATCGATGTGGTATGTTCCAGGCAGCTGCCCATCGGAACCAGGCGTCTGGTAGAGCTGCTGAAGGCCACGATCAGTTCAGAGAAGTTCAATCCTTTTTCCGGGATCCTGTATTCCCAGACGGGGGTGGTGCAGGAGGATCCGGAGCGCAGCATGCTGCCGGAGGAGATCATGACCATGGATTGGCTGGCGGAGAATGTGATCGGTTCCATTCCGACAAAGGACGAATTAACGGAGCAGGCAGAACCCGTGATCAAGCAGCAGGGTGTGAAGGGGTGAACCGTGTAGGCCGGTGTATTGGCTGGCAGGAAATTTACAGTACGGATAGGGCGCTTAGCTGCCGCAGACCGGCATGGGAGCCGGGGCTGGCGTTTGATAGAAAGGCTTTTTTATGAAAATTATGGTAATCGCGGACGAAGAGTCAAAATATCTGTGGGATTTTTTCGAGAAAAGTATGTTGGAAGGAATCGACTTGATCATTTCCTGCGGTGACCTGGATCCGCGATACCTTTCTTTTCTGGTAACTTTTGCTTCGGCGCCGGTTTTGTATGTGCATGGGAACCATGATAAAAAATATGAACAAATTCCGCCGGAGGGGTGTATCTGCATTGAGGATCAGATTTACGTCTATAATGGGGTGCGTATTCTGGGGCTTGGCGGTTCCATGCGTTATAAGCCCGGTCCCCATCAGTATACGGAAAAGGAAATGACTAAACGGGTCAAAAAAATGCGTTTTAAATTGTTCCGCAAAAGAGGCTTTGATATTCTGGTGGCGCATTCCCCGGCCTACCAGCTCAATGACGGCCGGGATTTGCCGCATCAGGGCTTTAAGATTTTTCGGACACTGATGGAGAAGTATCACCCCAAATATTTCCTCCACGGGCATGTGCATATGTCTTATGGAAGGCAGCATAAAAGATATGACAAGTATATGGACACGCATATTATCAATGCCTATGAAAGGTGCGTGTTTGAGTTTGAGGATGAGAATCCCCAGGATCATATCCTCTGACGGAGGAGACTGGGGGGATGCCTGATGCGCTGTAGTGAAGAAGCCGGAAGAGGATAGTGGCTTTAAAGCCGCCAGCTTTCCAGTTTGAACAGGCTGGTAAATCCTGACAGTTTTGCGTATAATAGGGAAAGGAAAGAGGAAAGTAAGATGCGACTGGTTACAACAACGGAAAAGACGGCCGAATTATTTGGCGATGAGGAGAGCGTCCGCATTCTGGCCCAGGCAGGGTTTGACGCCATAGACTGGGGCTTTTTTGAGATGGCTGCGGGGAAGGGCGTCTGGTGTACGGACAACTGGAAGGAGCATGCGCTGCACTTGAAGGAGCTGGGGGAAGAGTATGGGATCGGTTTTGTCCAGGCTCATGCCCCTTTTCCTTCGTCTTACGGAAAGGAGCCGGAGGACAGTGTGGTAAAGGAACGTATCCTGCGTTCCATACACGCTGCTGCATTGATGGGGATACGGAATATCGTAGTACATCCTGTACAGCACCGGGTTTACGCGAAGGAAAGGAAGCGCCTGTGGGAGGAGAACCTGGAATTTTACCGCAGCCTGATCCCTTACTGCGAGGAGTACGGCATCCGGGTCTGTGCGGAAAATATGTGGCAGTATGATAACAAGCGCAGATATATCGTGGACAGCGTCTGCTCCCAGCCGGAAGAGTTCTGCGGCCTGCTGGACGCGCTGGACAGCCCATGGATTGTGGGATGTCTGGATCTGGGGCATTGCGCCTTGGTGGGGGTGGAGCCCCAGGACTTCATTCGGGCCATGGGAAAGGACAGGCTGCAGGCGCTCCATGTCCATGACGTGGATTATCTGCATGACTGCCATACGCTGCCATTTACCAGGAACCTGAACTGGGAAGCCGTCACCCGGGCGCTGGCGGAGATCGGGTATGAGGGGGATTTCACCTTTGAGGCGGACAGCTTTTATGAGGGGTTCCCGCCGCAGCTGGTGCCGGATGCCTGCAAATTGATGGAGAGGACCGGGCGGTATCTGGTGGAGCTGATCCAGGCATATGCCGCCGGGAAGTAAGGAAGTGCCTTCGGCATTCCTAAGGAAGTGGCTTCGGCATTCCTAAGGAAGTGGCTTCGGCATTCTTGGGAAGTGTCTTCATAATTTGTGCTTTGCGGAGGGTTTGCAGTATCGGAAACGCAGGAAACTGCCGCCGTCTGGAAGGATGTAGTAAGAAAATCCGGCTTGACAGAAAAAGCCGGCAGAGGAGGAAGGATAAGTGAAGAGCAATCTTACAAGACAAGAAGCGCTGGAGCTTCTGAAAAAATACAATAAGGAGCCGTTTCATATTCAGCATGCCCTCACCGTGGAGGGCGTAATGCGGTATTTTGCAAGAGAGACGGGAAACGGGGAGGACGAGGAGTACTGGGGAATCACAGGGCTGCTTCATGACATCGACTTCGAGCTCTTTCCGGAGCAGCACTGTACCAAGGCGCCGGAGCTGCTGCGGGAGGCTGGAGTTTCGGAGGAGATGATTTATTCTATCTGCAGCCATGGCTACGGGCTGTGCAGCGAGCTGGAGCCGAAGCATCTGATGGAGAAGATTCTGTTCGCCTGCGATGAGCTCACCGGACTCATCGGTGCAGCCGCCAGGATGCGTCCGTCGAAGAGCGTTATGGATATGGAATTATCCAGCCTTAAGAAAAAGTACAAGGATAAGCGGTTTGCCGCGGGATGTTCCCGGGAAGTTATCAGCACAGGGGCGGAGAGGCTTGGCTGGACGTTGGACGAGCTGTTGGAGAAGACGATCCTGGCCATGCGTTCCTGCGAGGAAAGCGTGAATGCGGAGATGGAAGCCCAGGCTTAAAGAAGTGCCGCTGCAGGCCTGGCTGAGGAATGGACGGGATGAAGTGCAGAGACAGCGAAAGACGAAACATAGTGCAGCAGCCGAAAATCAAAACAAGACCCAAATTTATGTTCCGGCTTGTCCGGATTAAGTGTTATAAAAGGAAGAATATGGGGGAGGGCTATGAGTTTACGGCAGGATATTTACGATTATCAGCCAATAAACGAACAGGAGAAGGCTGACCGGGAGGTGATGCTCCACTTTATGGCGGAGCATCCGGATTACCTGGAGAGAAGCAACAAGATTGCACATTTTACCGCGTCTATATGGACGGTAAATGAGGAATACACCAGGACTCTGATGGTGTATCATAATATCTATGATTCCTGGTCCTGGATCGGTGGCCATGCGGACGGTGAGGAAGATCTGCGGTCCGTGGCCCTGCGGGAACTGCAGGAGGAGACTGGGGTTGGAAGAGCGGTTCTGGTAATGCAGGATATCTTCAGCCTGGAAGTCCTAACGGTAAACGGTCATGTGAAACGGGGCGTTTACGTACCTAGCCACCTACATATGAATGTAACCTATCTGGCCCGGGCAGACGAGAGGGAGGCTCTGGCGGTGAACAGGGAGGAGAACCGGGCCGTAAAATGGTGGTCCTTTGAAGATGCCCTGCGCATGCCGAAAGAGCCGTGGATGGTGGAGTATATTTACCGGAAATTGAATCAAAAGGTACGCGTTTACATCTCCAGTCCATAAGCATATATTTTCAGTCCTTCCGTCTCTTTCACAAGCTCCAATGTAAGGTATACCAGGCTGTCGGCATCTGCCGACGGCAGGAACTCTATCCAGACGGTACAGGAATCGCCGGCAGCGATCTGCTGGAAATCCAGTCCTTTCACCTTCTGAAGACTGGCTTCCCCGGCGTCATATCCCGGTTCCTCTTTGGGGAATCCTTCTATGCTGCCGTTGTATTTTTCGGACAGACAGGCTTTCATTCCCGCTTCATCCGCTGCCAGCCATGCTTCCCAGAAATGCAAAGCCAGCTGTTTTGCCTGATCGGCATCTTCAGAGAGTCCTGTGCTGTCTGTTGAGGGAAGGAGCGTGAAATTCATGGCAATGGCATCAAGAATGTTTCCGAAGCCTTCCATATATTCCGGGTCTGCCGGATAGGTATAGATCACAGTCATAATCCTTTCGTCATTTTGATGTATCCGGACGAAGAAAAGCCGGTTCTCGCTTTCCTTTTGCAGGAGCGCGGCGTCCTGTGTCTGGTTATATCCCTCTGCCATAAGCATTTCCGTTACCTGTTCCGGAGTATTTTCTCCGTAATCCGCCACCCAGAACTGCACCAGCTCGTTGCTTTCCCAGAGCCAGGCGTCAGGGGCGTACATCCGCCAGCCTTCCTTGGGGATGAGGATGCCGTAGTTGCTGCCGATATACAAATCTGCGGGCACTTCCTGGGGCAGGCCTTCCGCCATGTAGGAGATTACATAAGAATCTGCTGCGGAGTTTGCATCAATTCGGGAGTTATCGGGGTTAACTCCACTGAGACTTTCATTGATGGGAATGTTGCTGACAGTATCGGTTTGCATCTGATATTCAGCAGGAACATCATTAACAGGATTCGCCGGATCCGAAATCCCGTTTTCCTGATCTTTAGAAAGGCCAGTGCCTGTTCCGGCATCTGTACCGTCCCGATCAAGGGCGCTTACCTGTACAGAGGCTTCATTGCCCGCAGATACAGGAAGCCGGGCTTCCCCGGCCTGTGTATTTTCGGAGGTTGTGGCGAACCCCAGGGTAATTGAGAGCACCAGCAGAGCGGATGCCGCCACTGCCACATATTTTGTTTTTTTATATTTCATAATCAGATTGATCCTTTCTTCAATGGCGTTTTTGCTGAATCCGTTAAAAATCGGTAAGAAGCTGCGCTTCTTTTCCTCCATGCCGATCAGGGCCATGGCATATCCTACTTTTGACTGGCTGCCGAAGCGCCGCAGCACATCCTCGTCGCAGGCCAGCTCGATATCCCGATTCAGCATCCCGATCATGATCCAGACAAAGGGATTGAACCAGTGGATACACAGCGCCGCTGCCGTCAGGAGCTTTCGTACCGCATCATAACGGCAGATATGCACATACTCATGCTGCAGGACATAGGTCAGCTCCCGGCTGTCTTTCCACAGGGCTTTTCCGGGAAGCAGAATCACGGGGTAGAGGATTCCGTAGGTCAGGGGTGCGGCGATGCGGTCTGTCTGCCGAACCGAAATACGGCGCCTGGACTTCTGATGCAGCAGCCACTGCCGTACCTGCATGTCTTCTACAGGCACAGCCTCCCGGAAACACCGCAGGCTGCGCAGATAGGTGACGGCAAAGACAGCGGCGCACAAAAAGCAGCCCGTGCTCCAGATCAGAGCAAGCACCCAGGTGTTATTTTGGGCAGGAAAGGATAAGTTGTGCTGCTCAAAAACCTCTAAAACAGGATATTCGGAGGTGCTCCATGCAGGCAAAGTGTCGGCGGATATCCTTCCATCCGCTGCGATTGCTCCGCTGCCGCCTGATATCTGCAGTTGCCCGGCCCCAAGGAAGGAGTAGAAGCTATAGGCAAAGGAAACGGAAAACGGCATCAGCAGCCTAAGCAGCGCAATGTCCCACAACATCGGAAAGGTCCGCTTTGGGAGCTTATCCAGCCAAAGGATCCGCACCATCAGGATCACCAATACCAGCACGCCGCCGTGAATGCTCATTTGCATCAGTCCCATATTTCTCACCTGCCTTTCTCCACGATTTCTTTCAGCCGCGAGATCTGTTCTTCTGATAAATTCTTCCTGCTTAACAGGGAGGCGAAGAGCAGATCCGCAGATCCGTCATATATTTTGTCGATCAGTTCATCGGTTTCTGCATCTTGTACCTGGGCTTTTGTGATCAGCGCACGGCACAGGAAATTGGGTTCCAGGCGCTGGATGGCTCCCTTTTTGATACATTTCTTAATGACGGTATAGGTAGTGTTCACATTCCAGCCGATCTCCCGGTTTAGGATATCCGAGATGCGTTTTGCAGTGACATCGCCTTCCTTCCACAGTACTGCCATTACCCTTAATTCTGAGTCAAAAAGTTTTATTCCCATATGAGCTCCTTTTTATATTTGTTCCAAATGTATACTATCGCGGTAGTTTGCACTTTTATACTACCATAATAGTATGGGGCTGTCAATACTATTATGATAGTAAATTATTTTTTGAATTTTTACAAAAAGTCTTGTATGTTGCCGAACAGTATGTTAGACTCATTTTACAGCATGAATGTTCCTGGTACAGGGATAGGTTTTTCGTATTTTATTGTCATTAGTCAGATGGTCTATTTTACCTAAAAATCTATGCTTGAAACTCAATTTTCAAAATGTGAAAGGAAAGGGCGATCGGACAGACTAGTGCCAGTGTTATTTCGTTTCGTTTGGCTCCGTTTGAAATAAAACGGTTGAAAGACAGGGTTGCGACAACAGCATAGAACAGGCATTAGAATGGAAAGGAAGAGAATGAAGGCAATCATTTTGGATATGTTCGGCGTCATCCTGAAGCAGACAGGAGAGGAGTTCTATTCTTATGTGCAGCAGGATTTCCCGGCGCTGACACGGCAGGAAATCTATGAAGTGTGGGACAGGGCGGATATGGGGGAGATTTCTTCTCTGGAGATATGGCCGCAGCTGGGATATGGGGGAGACATAGAGAAGCGGGAGAAGGCATTTCTGGATACCCTGGAGGTCAGCGATGGTTTTTACGATTTTGCGTCCGGGGCAAGGGAGCGGCATTACAAGCTGGCGGTCCTGTCCAATGATTCCAGCAGATGGAGCGCCTATATACGGGAAAAATTTGATTTGAACCGATATTTTGATGTGATCCATATCAGCGGTGACCTGAAGATGAAGAAGCCGGAACCACGAATATTTGAGCTCACTGCCCGGCGGCTGGGTATGGCGGCGCAGGATTGTCTCTATGTGGATGACAGGCGCAAAAATCTGGGAGCGGCCCAGGCGGTGGGGATGGATGCGGTATTGTTTAACAGCAGGCATGTATCTTATGATGGGAAAACGGTGGAAAACTTTCGGAAATTGACGGAACTGTTGGGAATGGGTGGCTCATAAGCCGAACTAGGGATTTAAGATATATATTTTGCAGGCCCCTTGACTTGGGGCGGGAACTGTGTTATCCTGATAAAAACTTGTAGAGAGGGGTATCTGTCATGTTGGTTACATGTGGAAGAATGCGCTAAGACGGAAAACGCAGCAAAAGGATAGTCTTTTTGTTGTGCGCAGATATTCTGCAGGCAATGGGAAAGCTGCAGGATCTGTTTTTGTTAGCTGCATTCTCCCGCACAGAGGGCATGATGATACCTTTGTTTCTATGAGGGCTTCCTCATAATAACATAAGGTGTTTGTTTGCTGCGGGAATACCGCAGTTTTTTTATGCACAGGCCCGCATATGGAAATTTGCTGCTGACGCGGTATGCGGGCCATGTGAGGGCTGCCGATAGCTGTACACCCACAATATATGCTGTGGCTCTTCGGAATTTGCGGCTGTATATTGAGGAGTTCGCGGTATTTTTTGACCGCTTGTACAGATAGAAGCCTGTGAAGCGACTGGATGTATGAATTATGAGGATAATAATATGAAATCAGAAATGAAATCTATGGCAGATAACTTCCGTTATCTGTTTCATGAACTGTACTTATTCAGGCCTGGGAGCATCCTGCTGCCTTTTCTGGGAAGCGGGATGCAGGTGCTCCTGTCTCTGGCCACAATATGTCTCCCTAAAATAGTTTTGGATCAGATCGAGAGAGGGCATGGCCTGTATCATCTGCTGGCATGGGTCCTGGCCGGCAGCGGTGTCCTGTTTGTGGTTTCCGCCGTAAATGCCGTCCTGCATAACCGGATTTCCTGCATATCCCAGGTGTTCCTTTTCACCGTTTTGAAAGGAAAATGGGAGGAAAAAATGATGGGCGTGGATTACGAAACATTTACGTCCCCGGAGGGGAAGGCCAGGGCGGAAAAGGCGCGGCATGCCGTCAGCAGCCCCAATTTCGGGGTGGTAGCCTATCCGGGCAGGGTGACGGAGCTTTTGGAAAACGCAGGAGGATTCGCGGCTTTTGGCGCCATGGCCTGTATGCTCCATCCGCTGGTTTTGGCGATGCTGTTCTTTTTGTTCGGCGTGGAATTGTGGTATGACAGCGCGGCGGAGAAGCGCAAGAGCCTGCTGAAGGAGGAAAGGGCTCTGGCCAACCGGAAGCTGAATTATCTTGCCTACCATATGCGGGGCATCCGGGAAGGAAAGGATATCCGTATCTATTCCTGTGCGGGATGGCTGCGCGGGATTGCGGCAAAGGCAGTGGCGGAGAAGGATAAGGTGGAGGCGGCGGCTGCCGGGCAGGATTTTCGGAAAATGCTGCTGAACGCGCTGTTTGTCTGCCTGCGCAACGGCTGTGCCTATGGGTATTTGATCTGGAGGTATTTTCAGGGCGATATGGGCATAGGGGATTTTGTGCTTTATTTTTCTGCGATTACGGGGCTAGGCAGCTTTCTGGGAAATTTGGTTCAGGGATATTCCGGCCTTGTGGAAGCCGATCATTATGTGACGGATTTACGGCAATTTTTGGAATCGGGCGAAGAGCGGGAAACCGTGGGATGTGTGGAAGGCAGTAGAAAGCAGGAGGGCCGGGCAGACATCCTTGCCAGACCGGTTTCCTTCACATTTGACCAGGTGTCATTCTCCTATTGGGAAAGGGATGAGGAGGGAAGCCGGCGGGAGATTCCCATCTTGAAAAATATCAACCTGGTTATCAAACCAGGCGAAAAACTGGCCATCGTAGGAGCAAACGGCGCAGGGAAAACCACCTTTGTAAAGCTTTTGTGCGGGCTGCTGCGCCCTACGAAAGGGACGGTCCGCGCAGGCGGCATAGACTGCGCAGAATTTGAAGGGGAGGATTACCGGAGGCTGTTCTCCGCCGTTTTCCAGAAATCGGGCGTGCTGCCGGTGAGCATTCGGGACAATATTACGTTGGATGGCGGAAGGCAGGAGGACGGAAAGCCGGTAGAGGTGGAGCGGCAGTTTGCAGGGGAGCAGAGGGCGCCCGGAGCGAAGAGCCGGCCGGGAGAGGACAGGAAGGCGCCCGGAGCGAAGAGCCGGCCGGGAGAGGACAGGAAATTGCCCGGTGCAAAGAGGCATGGAGTGAATGAGGCTGACGGTATAGGTTCTGCCGCCGCCGATAGCCATGTCTGGAAATGCCTCCGCCTGGCAAACCTGGAAGAGAAGGTGAGGTTCATGCCCCAGGGGCTGGATACCTGCCTGGTGAAACGGATTGCGGAGCACGGGACAGAGCTGTCCGGCGGCGAACTGCAGCGGCTGCTCCTGGCCAGGGCCTTATATAAGGATGCCCCGGTCCTGATTTTGGATGAGCCCACGGCAGCCCTGGATCCGATTGCGGAGCATGAGGTTTACCAGGCCTACAGGCAGCTGACAGAGGGCAAAACTGCGGTTTTCATATCCCACAGGCTGGCGTCCACCAGATTCTGTGACCGTATTCTGGTCATGGAGGAGGGCGAGGTCAGGGAATCCGGAACCCATGAGGAGCTGATGGCGCTAGGGGGCAGGTATGCGGAAATGTTCCAGGTGCAGAGCCGGTATTATGCGGACGATGTGGAAAGCCTGAAAAACATTGATCTCTGATAGCGCTATGTTTCGCCGAAATGGTGAAGAGAGAAAATAGACAGGAGCTCGGAAGCCTGGCAGGGATTCTGAAACATGAATTAGGAGGACAAATTTGATGGGTAAATACGTAATAACGAAACGCGATAAGGAAAAACAGGCTGACACAGAATGTATTAATGTAAAGCAGGAGAAAGCAAATCACGAAATAACCAGCAGGAAAGTCAAAGAAGACATCCAAATGATCCGAAGGGGGATTCGGGAATTTGACAAAATATTGCCGGGGCAGATGGCGTATCTGTTCTGCAAAAGCGCCCTTGCCGGCGGAGGCCCCTGGCTTGCCATATGGATGTCCGCCGCAATCTTGAATGAACTGGCGGGAGCCGGGGACAAATACCGTCTGGGCCTCTTTGTCCTTGCATCCGCAGGCGGGACATTGCTGCTGTCTGTCCTGGGACACTGGCTGGGTGCGAAGATGGAGGTGGGGTACAGCAGGCTGTTCTTCACCCACGAGGTTATCTTGACGGACAAAGCCTTCCGGCTGCCCTTTTTTGAACTGGAAAGGGAGTGTACCCGGAAGCTGCGGGAACAGGTATCCGGAAGCATGGATCTGTCCGGAGGCGGGATGGCCAGCCTCTACTGGGATATGGAGGTTTTTGCAGACAATCTGTGCCGGGCGGCGGTGGCAATGCTTTCGGTACTGCCCTTCCTGTATCAGGTGACGGCAGGAGTCAGAGACGGCAGGATAACCGGGAGGGAGGCGTTGGGAATATTGCTTTTGCTGTCTGCTCTGACGATTTGGGGCACTTTCTTCACCTGCAAAACGGCAGCCCGGCGGTTTGCCGTCAGCTTCGATGTCTTTGAACACGGCGCGGAGTACAATCGATATGGGGAGTTCTACGATCTGAGCTATCTGCCGGATGAGGACATGGCGATGGACATTCGGATTTTCCGGCAAAAAGAGCTGGTGATCCGGGAAAGCCAGGAGAAGTGTTATTGGCGCCTGGCAGATGGCAAAGTAAGGGAGATGCGGGCTGTCAGCAGGATGGATGCGGCAAGGCTTCTCAGCGAGGGGGTCTGCGGGGCAGCGGTTTACGGGGCTGTTGGCTTCCTGGCGGTCCGGCAGGTGATTGGAATCGGTAACGTAGTCATGGTTTCCGCAGCGGTATCCATGCTGATCGCCGCCTGCAGCAGACTGGCGGAGATTATCACGGATCTGCGGAATAATAACGTGCATCTGCAGAACTATTTTGAATATATGGATTTGGAGGAGGAAAGCGGGGCGCAGAGTGAATTTGCAGGGAAACGGGAAGTGGAGGTGAAGGCCGGGACCGCAGCGCAGGGAGAATCTGTGGGGAGAGCCGAAATCATGGTGCAGAGAGGAGCTGCGGGGAAAGCAGAATGGACAGGGCGGATAGGAGGCATAAAATCGGCGGGGGCAGAAGGCGTAACCATCTCCTTCGAGGGGGTTAGTTTCCGCTACCCGGAAAGTGAGACAATGGTGCTCCATGATATCAGCCTGACCATCGCCCCCGGCGAAAAGCTGGCCATCGTAGGCGAAAACGGTTCCGGCAAGACCACACTGATCAAGCTCCTATGCCGTCTCTATCAGCCCACGGAGGGCAGGATATTGCTGAACGGACAGGATATCAGGAGCCTGCCCTATGAGGAATATATCCGAAATATTGCAACGGTTTTTCAGGATTTTGCCATATTCGCTTTCTCTATCGCGGAAAATGTGGCAGCATCCGCGGAATATGACGGGCAAAGGGTATGGGCAGCCCTATCCCGGGCAGGGTTGCAGGGCAGGACGGAGGGGTTGTCAAAGGGAATCCTCCAGGCAGTCTCCCATGATTACGAGGAAGACGGTATCAATCTGTCCGGGGGGGAGGCGCAGAAGCTGGCCATTGCCAGGGCCAGCTACAAAGATGCTCCTGTAGTCATTCTGGACGAGCCCACCGCAGCACTGGACCCTTATGCGGAAAAGGAGGTGTACGAACAGTTTTTCCGGAATCTGGCGGGCGAAACCATGCTTTCCATCAGCCACCGGCTTTCCTCCTGCAGGTTCTGCGACAGGATTGCGGTGCTGCAGAAAGGGCGCCTGGTGCAGCTTGGGACACATGCGGATTTACTGGCGCGGCCGGAGGGAAAATACGCGGAAATGTGGAAGGCCCAGGCACAGTATTACGGGCAGGGGTAAAGCGGCGGATGCGCCTTCAGCTGACGCTTAAATTCGCGTACTTTTTCGGCGAAACGCCCACGGCCTTGGTGAATGCCTTGAAGAAGCTGCTGTAGTCGCCGAAGCCGCTTTTCTCAAAGGCCACGCCTACGCTGTCTCCCGCGTTTAGGTGGGCCTTTGCTATGCTGATCCGGCGGGCGGTGATGTATTTGTTGATGGTGGTGCCGGTGGCCTGCTTGAAAATCCTGCAGATATAGGATTCGCTCAGGAAAAAGCTGGCTGCCAGCTGCTCCACCGTGATATTCTGCCCGATATTTTGATTTATGTATGCCAGGATGTCGTTTACCTGCTGATTGTATTTGTAATCGCTTACAGGGGGTTCCGCGGCATGGGAGTCGGAGAGGGCATTCATCATCAGGGCGTTGATCATTGCAAGCAGCTCCAGGAAGGCGGCCTGCTCTATAATATCGTGGGCATAGCCGTCGGCGGAGGTGATCTTGTTGACGTAATACAGGAAGCGCTGCCGGGAAGCCCTGTCCAGGGAGAGCCTGTGCTGGAAGCGGCTGTCCCGGTTGGAAAAGCAGTAGTCCAGGTCGGTTTCCGCGGTGGAGAGGCGCCTGACGAAATCCGGATAAATACTCAGCACGATCCGCTCGTGGACGCTGTTGTCGATCTGGGTCAGCTTGTGGCTTTCGTATTGGTTGATGACGAACAGGTCTCCGGGGGATATGGAATAAAAGCGGTTGTCGATGAGGAACTGCTTTCCCCCGGAGATAGAATAATACAGCTCGTAACAGTCATGGATGTGCATGTCCATGGCTTTTTCTTCTTTGTAGAGATGGGCGATGGAAAAGGTTTTGGTCTGGGCGCAGCGTTCGATGGCGGTTTTGCAGGAATTCAGTTCTTCCATGGGCAGGCTCCTTTTGGCTGATTACATATCCGGATTTAATTCAGATAGGTATCTTCATTGTGGCCCTGATAGGTTTGTGCTACAAAATCTTTCGGGACAGAAAATAGCCGCCGCTACTCCCGATAGCGACGGCTGGCCTCATTGAGAGGTTAGCAACTGCTGTTTAAGGGTAGAGCCGCTTCTATGGCTTTCCCTTTTTTATAGTAACATATCCGCTGCTGGTTTGCAAGAAAATTTTGCAGAGAAGGTAGTGCCTGCCCTTTATTGCTATTTATTTTTACGCATGGTGTAAATTTTAAAGGAATCATCAAATATTTCAGTATTATGCGATACGATCAGAAATGTTTTTTCTTTCATATCGCCAAACAACTGTCGAAGTACCGTTATATTTTCAGAGTCAAGATTTGATACCGGCTCATCTAATACAAGCAAACCGCTCTTCCTCATCAAGGCCATACACAGTGAAAGCCTCTGGCGCTGCCCTGTTGACACCTTATTAGAATTAACCGGGGTATTTAATCTTTCCGGCATTTGGTTGATTTCACGGTCCATGTTTACAAGTGCAGCATACCGCATATATTCTTCCCTGCTTTTACCCGGTGCCATCAATTCAAAATTTTCCAATATAGTCATGTCAAAAATAGGAAAATCCTGGGGCAGATAAGCTATATAGCCGCTTTTGCTGACAGCAGTGTCACGTATTTCCTGTCCGCCCAATGTCATGGAACCCTGATAATTCTCTAATAACCCCACCAGCACTTTAAGCAATGTAGTTTTTCCACAGCCTTTTTCCCCTACAATTCCTATATTAGCCGATGTATCCCAGGAAGCGCGTTCGATAGATACCCCCATTCTTTCATCATTGTAAGCATACTTTAGTTTCTCGATTTCTATTCTTGGGCGCTCCTTTTGAAGTGAAATTTTCGTTTGCAGCTGTCCCTTTACAGCTGCATTTTCCCTTATCCCTATAAGAGCTGCTATTCTCTTAATACCTGCAAGTGATTCCTGTATTCGGATCAATATTTTCCCTACAGATCTGAAAATACCCATAAAAGCGACTGTATTATTTACAATCGCGAGAACGATTCCAAGACTGAATTCACCTGCCATCATGCCGGCTAAAAGCAGCGGGAGATAAGTTTGAAAGAACCCCAGCAGATAATCAAAAACAGAGGTAACCGCCTGCCATTTTGCCTTATCAAGACAGCTTTTTATGTATTTGGCATATATGTCGCAGAACGAATGTTCCGGTGACGGGAAACCAAAAAATCTCCTGTATTTATAACTGGCATATTCCTGCATTATGATACTTCTCACATGAGAATCATCTGTCTGGATGCTGTCTTGAATCCTGCCGAACCTTGGACTTATAAAATAGTGATATAAAACAATGGCCAGGCCCAACATTGTCAAAGCAAAACCTATTTTCCGGCTTACTGAAAAGATAAAAACGATAGCGCCCATGGATTTTGCAAACTGGGTAACAGCCGAATCCAATTCATCTAAAAATGACAGTGCAAGCTCTAAATCAGAGGATATGATATTAAAATACTCAGCCTGGTTCTTCTGATTAATATAATCATAAGGCGTTTCAAGAATCTTTTCCATCACCCTGTTTCTGGAAAAAGCCCTTTCCCATTCAAATAGTACGTTCTTCCAATAGCCCAGGCCATAATGCAGGACGATAGCCGCCAGCAGGAAACCTATTTTGCCCATATTTTCCCGAAATGTCAGGGCAATTCCATGCATAGTCGTGCCGTCCACTAACACTGCAAGCATTTCAGCCACATAATAGGCCAGGAAGGCGCTGATTATGGCTTTGCACAGCATAATCAGTATGCAAGTCCATTTCTTTTCATATAAATGGAATTTCCATTTGTCCATAAATACCCCCTGTAATAGATTCCTTTTCCCTTTGCAGATGTTGGTTTTTCAACAGGTACTTTATAGGGATTCCTGCAAGCAGCTCTTTCTGGTGGCTGATGATCAATACACATTTTTCTTCCGATAAACGTTTTAGTATTTGCCATACCCGTTTTCCGGTGCCTTCATCCATTGATGCTGTCGGCTCATCCAGGATGATAAGCCGGGCATCCTGTTTTACCAAGGCTCTGGCAAGCCCCAGCAATTGTCTCTGTCCGCCGGACAAAGTAGCCGCGTCTTTTGTCAATAACGTATTTTCTTTATCGGGGATTTCATCCAAAAACGCTCTGATTTCATCCATTTCCAAAACTTTGTCACAACCCGCCCCGCTGGCTTTCAGGTTCTCCAGTATCGTCCCTTCCATAAAATAGGGCTCACTGTCCAGGTAAGCGATTTTGCCGCAGATATCCTCTTCCGTAAAATACAGAGAATTATATAGCACGTGTCCGCCGGCTGGCTGTAAAAGCCCGGCAATCATCTTGGCAAGGGTGCTTTTCCCCTCACCGGACTTGCTTGATATTCCCAGAAGTCCCTTTGATGGGAGATCCAGTGATACTCCCTCAAAGATTTTTCCGTTTCTGCCGGTACAGCCTGCCTGTTCTAAGCGGATTAAAACATCGGACGGCATCTGAACGCGATGGTAGAGCGGCTTTTCTTCCCGGAATGCCGTTTTTTCCATGATACTATGAACAATCTCCTCTGAACTGCCTGCCTCCTTTATCAGTCCGATCAGCTGAGACAGGGAAGGAACCAGGAAGGTAGAGAACACGGTAGTTGCCATCGCTACACCGCCAGGGGTCAAATCGCCATTCAGCATCAATGCGGCCCCGATTACCGCAACGATAAACTGAATTCCATGCTCCAGGAAAAACTGCATAAACGCGAAAATACCATTCTGCCTGAATATGCGTTTTTGCAACGAAAATACCGCCCTGTTCTTCTGCTGATATTTATTTTCAATGGCTTCTGTAATATCATTGGCTTTTATAAAATCCGTTTTGTGAAGGATGTCCAGAAAAAAATTGTGGCTGTCTGTCCTGGCACGGTTTATTTCCCAGTTTGTTTTTCGCATGCCCTCAATGACTTTTTTAAAAAGCAGTGCAAAAGGAACTAATATAATAAGAATGAGATCCATTTTCCAACTGACGGCGACACCCAAAAAGAGGATGAACCCCACTGATTCCAACACGCAATAAGGAAAATGATAAACAATTGCAGCAAAAAGATTACCCAGTTCTTTTGCCACATTGTCCTGATTCATCAGCTCTCCGATCGCCCGTTCCCTGGCCTGTTTATAGTCCATATGCAGATGGCTTTCTACAAGAGACTTTCTCAAATCGCGGACAAAGCAAAGCGAATATTTTTGTACAAGGTAATTCTCCCCAAGCTGATCTGACAGTTATCTTCATACCCTTTGAATATAGTGACAATTCTTCCACAAGTTCCTTTGGAAGCACTTTTGATGCATTTAAGTATTTCATATCCAATTCCGTCCTTTACTCAATTTATACTCACCAACGATAACATTTGCCAAACGAAATGTATAACGAGTGAGCGCTTCCGCAATGTAAAATAATAAAATAGCATGAACGTATGCGCTCACGAGTTTCATGAAATAAAGTGCAGAATCAGCAGATATGCAACCTAAACATACTGCATGCAACTGAAATGCAGTAAACTGCAACGAAGGGCCGGCCGTATATGCTCGATATAGGCGGACCAGTAAATTCCGGCGGCCCTGAATATAACCCATACAGACTGTTGCATTTCGCTATTCTGCATGGGTTAATGCATTATCTAAGCAATTTGGATTATGAATAGTCACGGCTCATTATAATTATATCGCTGCTTCTCCATGATGTAAAGGGTCTTTTAAGAGTTCAAAATTTGCAATGTTTTGAGAAATATTTGAATAGAAATGGAGAATTTTTTCGCTTATAATATAAACAAGACCGCCAGAATTTACGAATCTGTCTAAGGCGGGCATACATGGTTGGCGGTCTTTCGTTGTTGTTTGCTGCAAATTTCGTTGACATGCAGTACCAAATTACAGTCAAGGATGTGCCGGTTACTGTTCACTCGGCGTCTCCGCGAGGTGTTTTTGTGCGCACTTTGCACGAAAACCCGAGACTGCGGGCGCCAAAACGGGCTTTCCCTGCCCGTTTTGTGTGCATCATGTTGCTGTGAGCGGCAAAGCCGTGAACAGTAACATGTGCCGGGGCGGTGCAGGAGATTTTAGAGAAAATTTATGGAAATGCTTTTCGCGATATGCTATAATGTAAGAGCTTACATAGCGAATGGGAGATTGAGGCATTTTACCGGGAAGCTCTTTGCCGGGGCGGAAGACGTGCATCGGATGGGGAAAGCCGCGGCGGAGGGGGTCAGCCTGCAGACCGTAATCGGCACAGTCCGGAAAGAGAGGTGCTTAAGGTGGAACTTAGAACAGCAGTATCGCCAAGGGATGTGAAGCATTATACCACGGAACGCCTGAGAGAGGAATTCCTGATTCAGAATCTCTTCGTACCAGGCCAGATCAAACTGGTGTACAGTCACATCGACAGAATCATTACAGGCGCGGCGGTGCCTGTGGAACCCCTTACATTGGCGGCGGGGGAGGAGCTGCGGGCAGAGGATTTCTGCCAGAGG
>OFFY01000283.1_pt1 | contig 52880 bp, 41 predicted proteins | sample 1521481 | NCBI WGS metagenome assembly OFFY01 (sample SAMEA3504117, study PRJEB24116) | mouse gut metagenome | biome: mouse gut; feature: mouse-associated habitat; material: faeces | place: Denmark | collected 2011
TTAATAACAAAATCAAAAAAAACAAAACAGAATAGTGGAACGTCGCGCCCAAAAAAATAATTAATGCTAAAATTATTTTATTTTTTATGTTTTCCTTTTCACGCGAAAAATACCATGCTATTCCACAAGTAATTATTGCGATAGCCAATAGTTGACGCAACAGTTCTACTAATGGAAGTAAAGGATATAGTAATATCAATGAATAAGCGTCATTACCGGACTCCTTAAATATCTTATTCAGAGCAAACAAAAGTAAAAAAACGGCAACCGATACGTAAACTATTTTAAATGTTTCATAGGAAATTCCACTATCAAAGCATAATTTACATATAAAATCAAAACCCGGTTCATGCGATTTTCCATAATATCCTGTATATATTCTTTGATAAGTGGCATCATCCTGGCTCCAGCTATTAAAAACAAAAACAATAAATATGCAAATATATTGCAACTTTCTTATGAGTTTTGATTTATTAATTAGTAGGCCCAGCATGATTATTAAGAAAAAGATTATAGTCAGCATATTAAACCTTCCATAGATTCTTTCATATTGTTGCCTTTATTTTCATGTATATAGTTCTTCATATTTTTTGACAATATCCCTTATATCATAATACTTCTGCACTCGCCTGCGGTTCCTGGCTTTAACACTCTCCTGTTCCTCATTAGGCATGGCGAAGATTTCTTCCATTTTCATGGCCATTGCCTCCGGTGCCTGAGGGGTAATAATAAACCTGTCATTTCCCATTATTCTTCGGGCATCTCCCACATCTGTAGCAATGCAAAGGCAGGATGAGGACATAGCCTGTAAGAGCGTATTTGGAAACGCCTCACCGGCAGAATGTAATACATAAATATCACAGGCAGCAAGGAGAATTGGAACATCATGTCTAAGTCCCAGGAAAAAGATGTCCTCTTGAGGCTTTAGCCGTACCTCTTGGCAAAGACTTAGCAACTGCTCAGTCTCTTCAATTTTATTTCCACACATGACAGCAACTGTTTCCGGATAGCGTTTACGGAAAACTGCAAAAGCACGGATAAATGTCGGAATGTCTTTGATTGGATCGTTTTTTGTGACCGAAAGAATTATCTTTTTATCCGAACTAATTCCCAGTTCCTTAAAGAGTATTCCTCTGGCTTCAGAATTCGGCGCATATTCCTCGCAGTCGCACCCATTGTCCAGAACAATTCCTTTCTCCTTACAAAACCCTAGCTTTTCATACTCATTTCTGGACCGGTTCCCATTATAAGTTATAGTATTCACTTTACTACTAAGCCTGGCACAAATAGAATCAATCCGGACAGTTCGTGTTTTCAGGAAATTCCCTCCTGTGTTGCTGTGTCTTACGCACCAGATAATATGCCTGACATCAGCAAATTTTGCTGCAATAAAACCCACCAAATTTGCGTGCATCATCCAACAACAGAGCACATCGCTTCCTTTTACACTTTCTATGATATGGTGCATGGAGGAAAAAGGGGTCCTTTTGATAGGGTAGATCTCCACGGGAATACCCAACTTTCTAAGTATATTCTCATAGTAGGATGATCCTCCCAAGCTTATCACTTTATACTCCAAAGATTGAACTGTACGGAACTTAATGACCTGGTAAAGCATGGTCTCAGCACCACCCTTTCCTAATCCAGTAATGATATGTGTTACCTTTTTCCCCATCGTCCACTTACTCTTTCTATTTAGAATAATTTAGAATATGTCTGATTCCCTTATTTTGCTAATACAAATCATGCTCTCCCTATAATAGTTACAAGTTCTCCCTATACCACTCAATTGCCGCTTTTATCCCTCTCTCAAAACTCCACTCTGGATCATACTGTAGCATCTCTTTCGCCTTACTAATATCGGCATTACTATGTTTGATATCACCAGCTCTGTCAGGACCATACTTCGGTTCGATATCCACTCCGAGTGCTTTGGTCAGTCCGTAATAGATATCAATCAAATATTCCCTCCCGCCATATGCGATATTGAACGCTTCTCCCGCTGCTTCATGAGAAGCCAGGCAGGCTTTCAGGTTTGCTTCAATGACATTCTCTATATAAGTAAAATCCCTGCTCTGCTTTCCATCCCCGTTGATGGTAGGTTGCTCTTTCGCCAGCAGCTGTTTGATGAATTTGGGTATAACAGCAGCATAAGCACCATCGGGATCCTGTCGTCTTCCAAACACATTGAAATAACGTAGTCCGTAGGTATCCAGGCCATAATGCCTGGTGTACTGTTTTGCCCACTCCTCATCACAACTCTTGGTCAATGCATATGGTGAGAGAAGATCACCCTCCCGCCCTTCTATCTTAGGAAGGTTTGGTTCATCTCCGTACACGCTGCTGCTCGAAGCATAGACAAACTTCTTCACATCATTCTGCCTGGCTGCTTCCATCATGTTTAGAGTCCCACAGATATTATTCGCGCAGTAAAACAGAGGCATTTCAATTGAACGTGGAACAGAACCCCAAGCTGCTTGGTGAAGAACATAATCCACATCCTTACAGACTTTCAGACAAAAATCTAAATCTTTGATGTCTCCCTTGAAGAATGTATATTGGGGGTTAGCTAAGAACATCTCCACGTTCTCCTGCTTTCCTGTGGACAGATCGTCCAGACAGCGCACTTTGTAACCAAGGTTTAAAATCGTTTCACATAGATTTGAACCGATGAATCCAGCGCCTCCTGTGACCAGAAAAGTGCTCCCCTCTGGGAACTTTATGTTCTGATATCCCATATTTATAACCTCCAATAGCTGTACCCAGCTTTCTCATATTCTTTACGGTTTAGCATCCCTTTCAGATCCAGCAGTACTTTTTTACCTTCACCGAAGAGCTTGTCCAGCTGCTCCATAGTAAAAGTGGAGAACTCAGCGTGAGCCACTGCCAGAACTACTGCGTCCATATCTTTAATCGCTGCTATATCCACGAATTCTACGTCATATAATCGCTTCGCTTCATCAGCATCTGCCGCAGGATCGGTGATTAGCGGATTGATACCATACTCCTGTAGTTCCTTCACGATATCAATGACCTTCGTGTTGCGGGTATCCGGGCAATTTTCCTTAAAGGTAAATCCTAGGATTGCAACCCTTGCGCCTCTCACGGCTTTGTCCGCAGCAATTATATTTTTCACTACATTTTCTGCTACAAACTTACCCATATCATCGTTAATTCTTCTTCCGGACAGAATAATCTGACTGTGATAGCCCAATTCCTCTGCCTTATAAGTCAGATAATAGGGATCCACACCAATGCAATGACCGCCCACAAGACCAGGATAGAATTTCAGAAAATTCCACTTCGTTCCCGCTGCCTCAAGAACAGCTTTTGTATCTATACCCATTTTATTGAAAATGATAGACAGTTCATTCATAAAAGCAATATTGATATCCCGCTGGCTGTTTTCAATAACCTTTGCTGCCTCGGCTACTCTTATTGACTCTGCTCTATGGACACCAGCGTCCACTACGATCTCATACACCTTAGCCACAGTATCCAGTGTTTCTTCATCCATACCGGAAACAATCTTTGTAATGGTCGAAAGTCTATGTACTTTATCGCCTGGATTAATTCGCTCCGGTGAATATCCGATTTTGAAATCCACACCGCATTTTAATCCAGATTCTTTCTCAAGAATCGGAACACAAATATCCTCTGTCACCCCTGGATATACGGTTGACTCAAATACTACCACAGAACCCTTCGTCAGATTTCTGCCTAATATTTCACTTGCTCCTTCTACCGGAGTCAAATCTGGCGTGTGGTCATCATTGACCGGCGTGGGAACCGCCACGATATGAAATTTTGCCCGACGCAGATCCTCTTCATTGGAAGTAAATTCTACCGTTGTACTTTTGATCACATCATCTCCAACTTCCTTTGTTGGGTCAATGCCAGACTTGTAAGTCTCAATCTTAGCGGCGTTCAGATCGAAGCCGATGACTTCCACTCCGCGCTTGGCAAATTCCACAGCGATAGGCATCCCGACGTAGCCGAGACCTACCAGGCTTATTTTCTCTTCTTTACTGACAATTTTTTCATATAAGCTCATACTTTATTTTTCTCCTCACTTTTACAAATTTCATCCATATAAGCACTTATGACCAGTCTACGGTCAAATTCTTGTACCATCTTTTCTCTTCCGCGGACTCCCATTTCCTTTCGTTTTTCATATGATAAACTTATAAATTTTTCTACCGCTCTGATTAATGCATCACTGCTTTTAGCTGAAAAACCAATCCCTGAAATTCCATCTGCAAATGCTTCCCGACAGCCAGGAACCAACGTTGCCAATACCGGCCTTCCGCAAGCAGCAGCTTCCAGCAATACGTTAGATAAACCTTCGTGATATGACGGCAAAACAACTGCATGATGGCTTCGAATAAACGCATGCACATTATCCTGTGAACCGAGATATTTAATAGTACCCGTTTTTTCTAAAAAAGCTATTTCATCGCGATATTTTTCTTCATCATAATCACCGATTAAATCAAAATAAACATTCTTATATTTTTTACTTATATATTTGGCGCATATTAACAATTCATCTATGCCTTTATCTCTCATTATCCGTCCTATAAACAGGAAGCGAACCTCATCAGTATCCGGATATTCCTCATAGCAATGCTCCTGCAAATTAACTCCTGAGCCAGGAATTAATTTACTTTTTTTTATAATGCCTTTTACCTTAAAAAACTTCTGATTCCTTTTATTTTGAAAAAAGACTTGTGCAGCCCCTTTTAATCCTATTTTGTACAATAATAAAAGGACTTTGGACAATGCTCCCTCACTTTCGATCGCTGTCCCAAGTCCGGTTATATTCTCTATATATTTTACTCTACAAATACGACAAACTATCCCGCCATATATATTAGGTTTAATCGTATAAGTCAGAACTACATCTGGTTCTATTTTTTGAAGTATTTTTTTATATTGAAGCAGTAAGATCAAATCTTTAAGTGGATTCATTCCCCGGCGTTCAAGAGAGGTTGGAATAAAGTGACATCCCATCGCCACCATGGATTGAACAAACTTTCCATCAGGAAGGGAGATAAACACCTCATTACCTTGATTTATTAAACATTGGAGTAATTCTTTTCTAAATTTGTACAAGCCCAGATCACTATTTGTCAATATTAATATTTTCATTTATATAAAATATTACACCTCAAATACTTCATCATATCTAGTTAGTGTATACCTGCCGGAACCCCCATATAAGTACCGGATATCTCAATATCACGAACCACCACAGCCCCGGCGCCAATCATACATCCATCACAAATCCGTATATTATTGCTTACAATAGCCCCTGCCCCAATCCATGTGTGGTTCCCAACACTCACGGCTCCTGCCAGGTGGGCCCCTACTGCCACATGCACATAATCACCCAGTCTGCAGTCATGGTCTACGGAGGATGAGGTATTTATGATCCCGCCTTTGCCCACTGTAGTTTCGGAATTGATGACTACTCCTGCCATCACCACTGATCCTGTACCTATGAGCACATTCTTCTCAATCACCGCTCCTGGGTGAACCAACGTAATCAGATTGCCGCCGGCAGATTCTACTTCTTCTGTAATTCTTTGTCGGATCCGGGAATTCCCGATAGCAATAAAAAAATCTGCTGAATCCAGATACTTTTCAAATTCTGCCGTTACACCAACCACTTTATGGCCGGCACAGAATCTAAGCTCTCTGTCATCGTCTAAAAAGAAAATATCTCTATAACCGTTTTTTTCTGCGATATCAGCACATACTTTCCCATGTCCGGATGCGCCTATGATAATAAGCCTGTCCATCCCATACATTACCTCTTTCTAACCTGTAAATTTCTCCATCGTTGCCGAAGTATTGGAAGATATGCCCTCATGTCTCAGCACAACTCCCAGTGTTTTACCTATAATCTTCCAATCCAGTATTAAACTTACATGTTCCACATATCTGAGATCATCTTCAAAGCGATCTTCCCAAGAACGTTCATTTCTTCCGGAAACCTGTGCCAGTCCTGTCAGCCCCGGTCTTACTTCATGCCGTTTTGCCTGCCGTTTTGTATACAATGGCATATATTCGGCCAGCAACGGTCTGGGCCCGACAATCGCCATATCCCCTTTCATGATATTAATCAATTCAGGCAGTTCATCCAGCGATGTACTTCGGAGCTTCTGACCGAATGGGGTGAGCCGTTCTTCATCCGGCAGCAGCTCTCCCTCCGCATTTCTTTTGTCCGTCATTGTGCGGAATTTATAGAGCTTAAACAGCTTTCCGTCCAAACCGGGACGCTCCTGGGTAAACAGGACGGGCGAACCCAGCTTTAACCGGACAAGGACTCCCGTAACCAGAATAACCGGACTTAACAGCAGGACAGCGCCTGTTGCCAATATACAGTCCAGCGGCCGTTTTATAGCGGCTTCATATGGCCCATAAGGAATGTGGCGTCCTGTCTTTTGGGCTTTTTTCTGTCTTTTCCCTGTAATCTTATATATGCTCGCTCCTGCCAAGGCCCCAGTAAGGGCAGCCGCCAGGAATTTCCATCCCTTTTTCATCCTGCTCTCCAAGCTTTATTCAAAACACCGCCGTACAATCTCAATAACGCCATCCTGCACATCTTCCGTCATCTTGATATCCGATGGCAGGCAGACACCCCGTGTGAAGATATCCTCCCCCACATCCGCATTTTTCCCGCCTGCAATATACGCGTTGGAGTTCCCGCGCCCGTTTCCGTTTACTGTAATGAAGGCATTGTTCCTGTAAATGGGCTGCAGATGCATGGGCTTCCAGATGGGCCTCGCTTCTGCGTTGAAGGCGCTTAACGCCCCAAGTATTTCCGCCGGGCATGTCTTGCCTGGAGCGGAGGCATAAAGGGCTGCACGGTCCGAACGTTGGCTTTCGCACAGGGCCCGGGGATGCATCAGGAGGCAGCTTAGCCAGAAGTTGGGCACACTGTCTGTCTCATCAAAGGAGTTCATATCGGCAGGCAGATCTGCAAATCCTTTTTTATAGCGCTCATAGATTTTGCGTTTGGCCCGGATATGTTCCTGCAGATGCTCCCATTGTCCCCGGACCACGCCCGCTACCACGTTGGAGATCCGGTAGTTGTAGCCCAGTTCCTCATGCTGGTACCAGGGAGCGGCTTCCCTGCTCTGGGTGGACCATTTCCGGGCCTTGTCCGCATCCGCCTTGGTGTGGCACAGCAGCATCCCTCCCGCAGAGCCGGTGATAATCTTATTACCGTTGAAGCTGATGACGCCATAGTCCCCGAAAGTGCCTGTCTGGCTGCCTTTATAAGTGGCTCCCAGGGATTCCGCCGCATCCTCGATCAGCAATGCGCCATGGGCATCGCACAGGGCACGGATTTGTTCAATCTTTCCGGGAACACCATACAGATGGGCGGCAACCACCAGCTTTACATCGGGATAGAGCCGGAATGCCTGTTCCAGTGCTTCCGGAGACATGTTCCAGGTATCGTATTCCGTGTCAATGAAAACCGGTTCGCCGCCCTCGTAGACTACCGGATTCACAGTGGCGCTGAAAGTCATGTCGGAGCAGAATACCCTGCGCCCGTGAAGGCTTCCACCTCTGCCCAGCCCGTCGGGCATGGAAATGCCGGAGCTGCTGTTGTAGAGCCTCTCTGCCGCCAGCTTTACCGCCAGGTGAAGGGCCGCGGTACCGCAGCTTAAGGCAACGGTATGTTCCGCACCGGTATATTCCTTTGCCGCCCGTTCCAGTTCATCGATATTTTCGCCTACTGTGCTCATCCAGTTGGTCTCGTAGGCCTGCGTTACATACTGCAGTTCTTCCCCATGCATGGTGGGGCTGCTCAGCCAAACTTTGTCCCTGAAGGGTTCTATCCCGCTGAACCTGGGATCTGATCTGAAATCCATATGAAAACTCCTGGTTTATCTATAAATTCTTTCTTTTTATAAGTTGGATTCTGTACCATCCTCGAATGTCTTTCTCTGCTGTTTGGCCTGCGGTCCGCAATTCCGTTCGCAGTGATCTTCCCCAGGCAGGCCACTACATTCAAGCAGAGGGACTCCCGGCTCCTCAAATCCGTGCCGGACACCATCAGCCCCGGCCGTTAAATTCCCTTTGGGTACCTTCCGAACACATAAAAAACCAGCCTGCAGAATATTCCACAAGCTGTTTTCTTAACTTCGCTATAGGGTAAACGAAATTTATCTCTATACTTAACTCGTCTAAAAATATATGTCTCGTAATATCTCAAAAATGAACTTCCCCGCAGCGAGTAGCGGAGTATTAACCCCAACCTCACTTTGCTCGGTAAAATTGGGGCCGCATCAAACTGTGGGGAATGCCCCCGTGGAAGATTCAACTACAAAAATCCATAGCCGTACATTCTTTAAAACAGGTTCCATAACGAAGTATCCCCTGTTTTAAAACCAGTGTAACCGACACGCCTTTTTCCTTTGTCTTACTATGACGTTCCAATTTCCCGGAAGAGTCAAGTACACCCTCCGTCCTTCCCCACCAACTCAATCCCCAAATGAATCACCGTTTTCCTGCCCATAAAGTCCACTTCCACCTCCGCAACCCTTCGGTGCAAATGAACCTTCTTAATTCTTCCTTCCAGGCTTTTCAACGGCCCTGACAGGATTGTCACCTGATCCCCCTCGGATACTGCCACCTGAGAAAGCCCGGCTTCCGTCCCGCCTGCAGTGATCTTTTCCAGCCAGGCGGCCTCTTTGGCGGACAGCGGTATGAACAAATCCCTGCCTCCCTTTCCCAGAAGCCTGGTGAAAGCAGGCACCTTCCTCAGGCCCATATAAAGTTCTTCAATGCAGCCGCTGGTCAGGAACACATAGCCCGGAATCAGTTTTTCATGCAGGTCACGCCATTCCCCGCGGAATTTTTTCCTTACATGGCGGAGGGGATGGAAGCAGCGGCCGTATAAACTTTCTTCCACCTTTGCATGGATGAGGGCCTCTGTACGGGCTTCCCCACCGGGCGCTACCTGGACCACGTAGTACAGGGCTTCCTGTTTTTGTTCGGCAGAACTGGGTTCCATGACTGCTCCTCCCCAAGATCGGGGTATGGCATATCGGGGTGCATTTGAGAAGGATGCAGTGTCAGACAGCTCCAACATTATTTCGCTGACATGCCCGTCTCAGACATAAACTTTATATCCCTGGAATATTCGGTATTATGCCTGACAAATCTGTCGGTATCATGTTCTCATCCAGAGCATAATTTTGCCCTTACGCCGGTCAAACCGGCTAACCGCCGCATTCTTTGCCCAGGGCACAGCTCCATTACGCGCCAGCAAAACCAACTACCGCAAGCTTAGGCCAGGAGGCAGCTTCACCCTCACGCCGGCAAAATAGCCAACCGCCGCATTCCCTGCCCAGAGCATAGCTTCGCCGTCATGCCAGCCAAATCACTCAACTGCCATACCCTTCGTCCAAGGCGGGGTTCATCATTACGCTGTCCGCACCGGCAAAATCCATCCGTCTGCCCACGTCCTTTTCCAGAACACAGGGCATAGCTTCGCTCATCCCCCGGCAGCCATATCCTCTCGCCATCTGCCCGCATAACTAACTTCGCATCCAAGTCCACCTTCTCCCAGCCTGTCCGCCCAAGCAAAAAAGAAAGTCTCCCCATGCGCCCGATATGTCATACCCCGGGATGCCCGAGTGCCCACGCTGCGGGGGCTTCCCGGAAGGTACTCCTGATATGCGGCTTCACTTTCGCCGCACGAAAATTTGAAACTTCATAAAGCATTCCCAAAAATCCGGCAGAATAACCTGACTTTAAGAATTTATTCCGATTCGCAGCCTTCTATCCGGCTTTCATTTCCGAATATCTAACTGTCTCACTCGGTTCAACAGCTTTCACTTTCCTAATTCAGCCGTCGACTCCTACTAGTATATACCACCTTCTAAAATTACGCAAGGAAAAAATAATAAAACTTGAATAAATTTGAATAAAATCTCACAAATATTTTTTTGAAATTTCCGGGCTCAGATGATATTGCTCCTGAATCTGAGCCTGAATTGTCTGTAACGGAATCCCCAAACTTTTTAATATGGAAACTGTTCCCTCTATTCCCTGCTCTATTCCCTGCTCTATCCCTTGTTCTATCCCTTCTCTTTTAATCTTTTTTGCTTCATACTCTAACACTCTTCCTCCCATAACCGCTCTCACTCCTTCCCTGACAGACTCAAACTTCGCGGCAATATGTTCCAAAACTTTATTCGACATATCAATAATGGTACATTTTGTATATTCGCTGATAGTTCCCTGAATTGAAAGTTCTTCCAGCCTGTTTTTTATCTGCTCATACTCCTCCTGGAGTGTTTCCCGTTTTGTCTCGTCTTTTTCATATTCCTCAAACCGCGCTTCGTGGGAGAAAATATAAAAAGGAATCAATAGCAGCAGCCCCTTCCCGAAAATTTCTTCTAAACCATACTGCCGGGACTTCATCACACGAATATCATATTCCACCGTTCCGCCTGGCGTCACCACTCTGGTTTTCAGTCTCTCCGGGGTTGACGGGGAATGCCTCAGAAACAACACTGCCGAATGGGGCAATGTCACCGTAAGGACATTTCCCTTGATTTCCCCTTCGTCCAAGGCAATCTGCGTATCATATTCGAAAAACCTGACAAGCATACTGTTATCAGTGCTGCTCTGGCATTCCATGTGGTACTTTTTTGTTTCCTCCCCTTCTACCTTAAAACTCGTGTCCGTAATCCGTTCATCCTCATTTCCACCCTGCTGATTCAGAAAATGTTCATTCGGGGAGAAAGTAATTTTCTCCCGCCCTGAATAATGCTCCCCGAACACTTCGTTTAGCATGGGAAGAATCAGAGCACTGCAGTCGTTCAGCAATGTACGGAATACATCGTCGTATGGGGTGTTGGTTACCCTTATCTCTTCCATTTGGCGCTGCTCCTTTTATATAGTTTACCATATCATACAAATTTACTCAATCAAGAATCAATGAGAAAAATATTACTTTGTTGGATTTCATTTGGCAGGATCTACCGCGAATTATTTTTCAGATAAATATTTGCTTAATCGTTTTGTTTTCTAGATATGCCTGATGCCTTCAATCTTCGAACAGTGCGCTGATTCCATTTCTCCACTCCCCCAGAAAGCCAGTATTTCTATGGCATCCAGAGTCTGCTTTTACATGTGATCCACACTGCCTTCTGATAATTCTGCAACGGCTTTGAAAATAAACGCATATTCAAAATAGAATCACCAGAAACCACTCTCACTGCAGACCACAATCATAAAGAATCACATTCAGGGCAGCTTTATCTTTTGTATGTGTCTGCGCTTTCTTTCTACCCCGAATATGATACTTTATTTAAAGATTATATCAAATTCTTCCCAACTTTACAATATACTATCGCCTAAAATTTCAAAGAAGTCAGGAAAAAATTTTACAATTCTCTCACCCTTCCTTCGGCACATAAGTCGGAACGATCCGCTTAATATACTCCCTGATATCATCCGGCTCCTGTTCCACATACTCCTTCAGCTCCTCCAACTGTTTCAGGAATTTCTCTTCATTGAGCTGAATAGGCTGCCCGATATGGATCATTTTGTTGGCAGTCTCCTGCATTCCCTCTTCCGCCATCAGCATCTCTTCATATAGCTTCTCCCCGGGCCGCAGTCCGGTGAATTTTATCTCAATGTCTTCCCCTACCCGGTAGCCGGAGAGCTTGATCAGGTTCTGGGCCAGATCCAGGATGCGCACCGGCTCTCCCATATCAAGCACAAATATTTCGCCGCCTTTTGCATAGGCCCCTGCCTGCAGCACCAGAGATACCGCTTCGGGAATGGTCATAAAATAACGAATAATATTCGGATCCGTCACCGTCACCGGACCGCCTTCTGCAATCTGTTTTTTGAACAAGGGAATAACACTTCCGTTACTGCCCAGCACATTGCCGAAACGCACTGCCACGAATTCCGTGTCCGAATGTTTATCGTAAGTCTGGATAATCATCTCGCAGATACGCTTTGTAGCTCCCATGATATTGGTGGGATTGACGGCCTTATCCGTGGAAATCATGACGAATCGTTTCACCTTCCACTTATCCGCAGCCTGAACCACCTTCCAGGTCCCCAATACATTATTTTTCACGGCTTCGTTGGGGCTGACTTCCATCAGAGGCACATGCTTATGCGCCGCCGCATGGTAGACAATGTCCGGGTGGTACGCGGAGAAAATCTGCTCTATCCGATTGGTATTGCGCACGGATGCAATGAGCACCACCAGATCCAGCTTCGGATACTTTCTGACCAGCTCCTGCTGGATATCATAGGCATTATTCTCATAGATGTCCAAAATAATCATCTGTCTGGGACGATGTCCGGCGATCTGCCTGCACAGCTCGCTGCCAATGGAGCCGCCTCCCCCTGTAACCATTACCACCTTGCCGCTGACATAATCCATGACTTCCTCAATATTCGTCCGGATAGGCTCTCTCCCCAGCAGATCCTCTATCTCCACTTCCTTCAATTTGGAAACAGATACTTCCCCGTTGATCAACTGGTAGGTTCCGGGAATGGCGCGCAGCTTGCATCCCGTTTCCTTACATATATCCAGGATCTCCTTCCTGACCTGCTGATTCGCAGAAGGAATGGCAAAAATAATCTCGTCGATCCCATATTCTGCCGCGGCCTCCAGGATCCTGTCTCTGCCTCCTACAATGGGGATACCCCGCAGAATCTTGCCATGGCATCCGGGCTGGTCATCGATGATACATTTTACCCGCAGGTTGATATACTGGCTCAGTTCAATTTCCTTTAAAATCATATTTGCAGCGGCGCCTGCCCCGATGACCATCACATTGATTCTGGAACGTCCTTCCAGAATGCTCGTCCGCTTGGAATTCAGTGTACACAGGATCCGATATCCGAAACGAATACCGCATGTCATGGCAAACAGGAAGAACCAATAGAGGACATAATAACTCCTGGGCATCTTCCAATCGAGTACATGACACATTACAAACTGCCCCAGCGCCGCGCAGCTGGTTGCAAATGCAATATTGATCATTTCCGTGGCACTGGCATACCGCCATACGCTCTTGTACAATCTCCAGATCAGAAAGAAAAACAGCGTGATAGCAATCGTATACGGAAGGAAATACCGATATCTGTTCAGATAATCTATGGGAATTTCATTAAAACTGAACTCAAAACGCAGATAGAGTGCAGCAAACGAAGACACGATTACAGTCATAATATCGATCAATATCAGCGCAATAACCCGGCTGACAGACACTTTCAGAAAATAGGTATTTTTCTTCATGACAGGTGACCTTGATACCCTTTCCATGCATATTTTCCACAAAGAGACATAACCTGTATTATTTTAACATTTTTTACATAAATAAGCAAACATTTTCTAGCTCTTTACGCACTTTCCGTCATACCGTCTGCGGCGGCACAAACAATCGGTGCAAGGCCGGAAGAATGCCTGCACCTTAAGCCTTCTTCTGTGTGCAATTTAGATTTTCTTAGCGGGCATATTAAAGAGGTTGGCAATGCCCCTTTTAACTGCTTAGAAGTTCTTTACACTTTCCTCCGGCTTCGGCACATAGGTGGGAACAATCTGCCGCACATACGCCCGGATATCCTCCGGCTCTCCCACCACATAATCCTTCAGTGTCTCCAACTGTTCCAGAAACCGTTCTTCATCAATCTGTATTGGTTTCCCGATATGGATCATCCGGTTAGCCGTGTCCTGCATTCCTTCTTCCGCCATCAGCATCTCTTCATACAGCTTTTCCCCCGGCCGCAGTCCCGTAAACTGAATTTCAATATCCTCCCCTACACGGTAACCGGATAGCTTGATCAGGTTCTGGGCCAAATCCAGAATCCGCACCGGCTCTCCCATGTCCAGCACGAAGATTTCCCCGCCCTTTGCATAAGCGCCTGCCTGCAGCACCAATGACACAGCCTCCGGAATCGTCATAAAATACCGGATGATATTGGGATCTGTCACAGTCACAGGTCCGCCCTCCGCAATCTGTTTTTTAAACAGAGGAATCACACTGCCGTTGCTGCCCAGCACGTTGCCGAAGCGTACCGCCACAAACTCCGTATCCGAATGTTTATTGTAGGTCTGTATAATCATCTCGCAGATCCGTTTTGTCGCCCCCATGATGTTCGTGGGATTGACAGCCTTGTCTGTGGAAATCATGACAAATCGCTTCACTTTCCACCGATCTGCTGCCTGCACTACTTTCCAGGTGCCCAGCACATTATTTTTAACCGCCTCATTGGGAGAAATCTCCATCAAAGGCACATGTTTATGGGCAGCCGCATGGTATACGATGTCCGGGCAATATATCTCGAAGATCTGATCCATACGGTTGGTATTGCGCACCGATGCAATGAGAACCACCAGATCCAGTTCCGGATACCTTCGCTGCAGCTCCTGCTGAATATCATAAGCATTATTCTCATAAATATCCACAATCAAAAGCCGCTTCGGATGGTGTCCTGCAATCTGCCGGCAAAGCTCGCTGCCGATAGAACCGCCGCCTCCCGTCACCATAATCACTTTGCCGCTGACATAGCCGATGATCTCGTCAATATTTGTATGGATCGGCTCTCTGCCCAGCAAATCCTCGATCTCTACTTCCCTTAATTTTGACACGGATACTTCCCCGTTGATCAGCTGGTAAGTTCCGGGAATGGTGCGCAGCTTACATCCTGACTCTTTGCAGATTTCCAGGATTTCCTTCCTGACCTGCCGACTGGCGGAGGGAATTGCGAAAATAATTTCATCAATCCCATACTCCTTCACCGCCTCAAGAATCCTGTCTCTTCCGCCTACAATGGGAATTCCCCTCAGTATCTTTCCATGACATGCGATGTCGTCATCGATGATACATCTCACCCGCAGATTGATATACTGGCTGAATTCGATCTCTTTCAGGATCATATTCGCTGCTGCCCCGGCTCCGATGACCATGACGTTAATCCTGGAACTTCCGCCGGCCAGGCTTGTCCTTTTGGAATGCAGCACTCTCAGGATCCGGTAGCTGAAACGGAGCAGGCAGGTCAGACTGAACAGGAAAAACCAGTAAAGCACATAATAGCTCCTGGGCATCCTCCGCTCCGTAGCATAGCAGAATATCAGCTGTGCCAGAGCTCCGCAGCTCGTGGCAAATGCGATATTGACCAGCTCTATCGCACTGGCATAGCGCCACACACTTCGGTATAATTTCCACAGCAAAAAGAAAAAAAGCGTAAACAGAACGGTTACGGGAATAATATGCTCATATATGTCCAGATACTCCCTGGGAATCTCGTTAAAACGAAACTCAAACCGTACATACAGCGCACCAAAAGAAGAGATCACGATTGCCAGAATATCCATCAGCACCAATGCGATAATTCTGTTTATAGGAATTTTCAGAAAACTTGTATTCTTCTTCATTTAGACAGCACATGCAACCTTTCTTTCGTCATTTTCCGCTTTTGAGTCGATATTATTCCCTGACTTCGACTCAACGCCCTTTTGAGTCAATATTATACCAAATCCGTCAACAATGCAACCTCTTCCTCCATATTTCGTGCCCTCTCGCAGCTTCCTATATGGTGAAATCGATTTTGCCCAAAAACGAGCCCGGGTATACACCCGAACTCGTTTTATTACTTCAAAACAGTCTTTACATAATATCCGGCGACCATCCCACATCCGTCTCACCTGCCGAAGGCGTGGGCGCAGGCTCCGGTGTCGGTTCCGGCGTCGGCTCTGGCGTGGGAACCGGCGTAGGTTCCGGTGTAGCCGGCGGCTCAGGTTCCGGCTCAGGTTCCGGCTCAGGATCAGGCTGCGGCTCCGGTGTCGGTTCCGGTGTGGGCTGAGGCGTAGGTTGGGCCGTAGGCTTTGCAGTGGGTTTCGGTGTCTGCGCAGGCTTCGGTGTATTTGTAGGCTCCGGGCTGGCCATAACCTGGCCCTGTTCATCATAAGTTACGGTCGTGGTCTTGTATTGAAAATTCTCCCGGTTTGTCCACAGATCAAATCCCTCTCCCGGTGCTCCCGTGTACTCTGATTTCGTGTACTCCCCCACAATAATTCCCCCGGCATAAGTACCCGTCTCTTTTAAAATATACCCCTTTCCACTGTCAATATGCCATTTTTCAAAAGCACCGTCATACTTTCCATCCGTCACGCCGGTCTGAAGCAGCGATATGATTCCTCTTGCCTGCTTCAGCAGCCGCATACTGTTGTCAGCCCCCTGATAATAGATATTAATGTAAGGCTTCTCTTCAATATCATATCCTGCCTGGACGGAAAGCAGCAGCTCATCCCCCTTTTTCAAGGCATAACTCCTGCATCCCTCATATAGTCCCGGGACAATCGCCGCAAACCATTCCTCGCTGCTCACCATATGAATCGCCTCTCCCACATACTCGGGAAGTTCCAGATTCTGGTACAGAGTTTTCAGTTCCTCCAATACGGCGCTTTCCTTTTCCGGATCCAATGCATCGGTCATATCCGTCAAATGGAGTTCATCGGGTTTAGGCGTCTCCGGCGTTTCCGCTTCGTCTGCCGTTCCCCCTTCCTCCGAAGTCTCTCCCTGGACTTCCGCCGACAGGGTGACCGGTTCCACCACGTCCGAAAGCTTCGTCAGTGCATCCCCCTCCGTTCCGTCTCCGCAGCCGCTGAGCACTGCCGCCGCCAGGACCCCAACGATCCCGCCGTATATCCATGTTTTTTTCATAAAAATCCTCCTTCACCTGCGGGAAACCTTCCCGTATCTGCTTCGGAATTGCCGTCCTTACTCACCGGCCGCAGCCTGCTTTTCCAGGGCATCCGCATCTTGAATCAACTTTTTCACAAAGGTATCCGCTTCGGAACCGGCCTCATAGGTTCCCTGTTCCTGCAGCTGTTTTGCCAATGCATAAATATTTCTGGCAACTACAGGCCCGTAGACGATCGTCTGCACGCCTCCCTTTTCCAATATGGCATAGCCTCTGAAAGCAAAGTCCGTCTTGTATTGTTCCACAGGCAATCCTACCAGCACGGAAGTAAAACGGTATCTTCCGTCCACGGTCTCCAGGACCACATCCTTCCGGTTTCCGTCGCTGTCTGTTCCGTAAGATATGCCTCCCGCAATCTTATTTCCGCCCACCACCATGGGCAGCTGGCTTAAATTCGCATTGCTGGTAATCAGCGTCCCGTACTCCTTCAGCTGATACCCATCCACTCCCGTGGTCAACAGCTTCGCCCGCACATCCGTAGAAATCCCTGTCTTAAAACGAATGCCCGATTTTCCCGTAATGCGGATGGAAAATCCGTGATAAGTCAGCAAATTCTCCAATCCTGGCTGCGGCGTAGCCGTATAGGACACACCGCTGTAGCTTAAACTCCACACATACATCCCCACCGGAATTCCCGACTCACTATATTTGTAAAGCACTGCCGTCTGTGCTTTCCCGTCCGGAGCAGTGGCGATCAGATTTCCGTTTCTCACTTCCCCCTGACAGGCTACCCCGTCCAGCCACATGGTAGTATCGGTATACCCTTTCGGCAGCTCCAGCGTCACATTGGTAGATACCGAAGGTTTTGCACAGGACTCTCCCGGCATGTTTTCATAGACCGGAATTTTAAACACAAATGTCGAGTCCAACGCACCTGCCCCTGCATAGAGCCGCTTGATGCTCAGCGCTTCCGTGGTAGGTGCGGAAATATTCTGCATATACTGATGGGTATAGGGTTTATAGGAGCCGTTGGGATTCACATTATATTTCTGTAGATACAGTGTATCCTGCCCCTTCTTAATATAGTTGGCAGAGATAAAATCCGCTCCGCCCTTGATGGCCGCCTCCGCCCCCTTCCAGTCATGCTCCTTCGCATACTTCAGGCCGCTTTCGATCACCTGCTGATCCGTAGTTCCCGTAGCGCCCACATTAAAATAATTATAATACCCTTCATAGCCCTGATATGTACCGGAAATCAAAGGAGATGTACCGGCTCCCTGCTCCTGCAACACTCTGGCTGCCAGGTGAAAAGGACTGACCTCCCGCCCGGGTTCCTTGCCGATGGTCCAGAACAGATTGGCATAGGTGCTTTCGGATCCGGGGGCATTTTTGCTGTCATTCATGAAAGTGTTTTTCAGGAAAGCATTTACCGCCTCCAAGGTATGATATGCCTCATTGTAGGTCAGCTGTTCAAACTGGAAAATGGCATCTTCCGTCAGGCTGTTCCTGGGATCCATATATACTTTCAGAACCGCCTCGGAAGCATAATACCAGTTGCCGGTATCATAGAGTCCCTCCTTGGCCCATTCCGGAAATGTTTTGTATACAAGGCTTCTTCCGTCCTTCAGCTCTTCGGTGATCGTAGTCTGCCAGTCCAATGTAGTATTCATTTTTACAAAAGTCCAGTTGGGGTGATTCTCCTTTAACGCATTCAACGCAGAGCGATAGCTCTCCGGAAACTGCTCGATATCCGGATAAACCGCCTGGGCCTGCGTGTCAATGGTATAGAGAGACGCCTCAAAATTCAGCCCATATTGCCCTTCCCATTCCAGAAACCTGGTATCCGAACAGGCCAGATAGGTTCTGGGCACATAGCCGTACACCGTCTGTCCCCTGTATTCCAGCTGCACATAATACCATACTTCCGGCGCATCATCCACATATACATCCAGCAGATTAACCATCTGGCCGCTGAGAACGGTAACTGCCGTCCCGCTGTCATAGGAGGCTTGCGTCCGTACCGGATATTCATCGCTTAAGTAAATAAGCGCCATAATCTCCCGCTCCGCGGCGATCTGTGTAAGAGCTTCTCCTGCTTCCTCTATCCATGCGGCAGTTTCCTCATCCATTGCTCCGGAAGTACGGCTTCCGCCGCTGTGTCCCTGTGCCGCTCCCTGGTCAATATCCCCAGTCTCCGAGTCAGACCAGGCTTCCCCCTGTGAAGGATCGCCCGCTTCTCCCGGCTCGGTATCGTCCCCGGACTGTGTATCACCGGCTCCTCCTGAAGCTCCCGACTCTCCGCCGCTTTGATTCCCCTGGACGTTCCCTGATGCACCGACTCCCTCTTGTATTCCGCCGTTTCCGGACGCCTCACCGCTCTCACTTCCCTGCGCAGACCCGGACTCTCCGGCTCCTTCTCCCGATCCGCCGTTTCCGGACTCCTCACCGTTCTCGCTCCCCTGCGCAGACCCGGACTCCCCGGCTCCTTCTCCCGATCCGCCGTTTCCGGACGCCTCGCCGTTCTCGCTTCCCTGGACGGCACCCGATTCTCCGGTTCCACTTTGTAATCCGCCGCTTCCGGACGTCTCGCCGCTCTCGCTTTCCTGCGAGGACCCTGATTCCCCGGCTCCGTCTTGTGATCCGCCATTTCCGGACGCCTCGCCGCTCTCACTTCCCTGTGCAGCCCCGGACTGCACACCGTTTTCTCCCGATATGCCGCCTCCGGTTCCCTCTTCGCTCCCCGAAGCGTCCGCCTCCAGCGCATCGCTTCTTCCTGCCGACACCGCCTCCATAGGCCATTTCACACTGGCACCGATCAACGCTATGGTAAGCACTATTCCGCCTGTGTACTTCACAAATTTTCCCATACTTATCCCTCCACCTGCTTTCACAGGCATTTCATTCTTCTCCAACAGCCCTCTAAGCATACCACAAGATGCCGTCTCATCCCCGCGGCAATTTTTTCCACATTGCATGAAACCGTCTGATCCCCCTGGGCGCCAGCGCAAACACAGTATGATAAAGCTTATTTTTCCTGGTTAAAACCTTATTCTTCATGGAGCGGAACCAGTTTCGGCGCATAAATGCCACTATTTTCCGATAGGTTTGATTCTCTTTCGTCATCTGCCCTATGGGAATATGCAGCAGATATTCCAGTCTTTGAAATACGCAGAACCGGAAGGCGATCTCTTCCGTCTCCGGATAATCCCTCCGCACAATCTCCATCGCCAAATCCGCATTCTCCACGCAATCCGCATACACCGGTGAAAAATCATTTCGGTCCGCTCTGCGGGAATTACTGCCTATCCTATAAAATACATGATAGGCTTGTCCAGGCAATAAAAGCAACTCTCCCATATGCGGAAGCATCCGGATCAGTAGCCGGAAATCCTCGTTCAATTTTCCTGCCGGGAAAGCATCCTCCGGAAATAAATCCCTGCGGATCAGCTTTGTACAGAAAGAACAATCTCCTCTGTGCATCAAAAGCTCCGTGAGAAAGGTTTTACTGTCCATGACCGTGGCCTCCCGGGGCGGCTCGCAAATATTGGGAAGCTGCTTTCCCGCTTCGTTGATCTCGTCTCTTCCCACCTGCGCCGCTGGAACCCGATAGCGCCGAATCCCCTCCCATAAAAGTTGGTACATCTGCGGCGCAATGTAGTCATCGCTGTCCACGAACCCCACATATTCTCCCCGGGCCTGTCCCAACGCAAAATTCCGCGCCAGGGAAGATCCCCCATTCTCCTTATGAAATACCCTGATTCTTTTATCCTCTTCTGCCAGACGGTCACAGAGCTGGCCGGTACCGTCTGTAGAACCGTCGTCCACGAGAAGGATTTCCAGATTCCTATAGGTCTGTGCCGTGATGGAATGCACACATCTGCTTAAGTATTCAACTACATTGTAAATCGGAACTATCACGGTAATCAATGGTTCAGCGTTCATCCCTGCACCTCCCGGTTTCGATTTCCTGCTCAGTCTTTATCGGCGCACTGCTGCCTTTGCGAAGCAGCCTCGGATTTCGTGTAAAAGAGCACGAAACACCTCGCGGTTTCCGCAGGCAAGATTCATTACTTTCACAGTAACTGCCGATGGATGCGCCTTCTCGCGTTTCCCTCTGACAAAATCGGCGCGGGGGCACAGGGACTGCAGAAAGTCTCCCGCAAATCCGGTACACTTTCACTTTCCTCCTGCTCCCCTGCCCCCTCCTGTCCGGACAGCCGCTTCATCAGACGCAGAAGCGCCCCCGCGGCATTCTCCGCATTCCATACTTCTGTAATGGTTCTGCTGGCTTCCCGTCCTATCTGTTTACAATAGATTCTATCGGTTACTAATCTTTCTGTCAAGCCGAACAGTTGATCTATCTTCCCGTCCTCGTAGATCAGCCCGTTCCTTCCGTTTACCACCAGATAGGGAACCGCGCCGATCATATGGTCCGCCACCAAAGCACATGCACTGTTCATGGCCTCGTTTGCCACAGCCCCCCATCCCTCCTGCCTGTCGCTGGTAAACAGGAAAATATTCGCCTTTTCCATAAAAGAGCGCACAGACTCCGGTGGCTGATAGCCCAGAAAAGTAACATACTCCTCCAATCCGTAAGCCTGTGCCAAAGTCTCCGCTTTGGAACGCAGCTCTCCGTCACCGATGATATCCATGTGGAAGACAAGATTCTTCTCTTTCAGATACCTGGCTGTCTCCAACGCCAGCTCCGGATGTTTCCAGTCGATCATCCGGGCCGCCCACAGCAGATAGGGCGTCCTGTCCGCGCCATATCCCTTTCCCTCCAAAAGCTGTTCCAGCGGATAATGTCTGGTCTCCGGAAAATATCCCCAGCAGAACTTCTTCCCCGGGTAAGCTCTGATGATATGAAAATCCGACGCCACATAGCCGCCGGCACACAGCAAATAGACAGGCGCCTTCCTGTATCTGGTATGATCCTTATATTTCTTCCTGAGCCCCCTGGGGGAAACCGCCTTCCATTGCCCGGTTTTATAGAGGCGTTCGCTGATGCGGATCACCGGGCGCCCTGCTTTCAGCCTGTCCACGATATAGCTTTCTTCGTCCGTTCCCCCGAACAGCACCATATCACACGCCTGTATCAATTTACGACAGGTCTCTTCCTCCTCGTAAAAACACCGCACATAAACCGGGCAATCCTCCCCATGCCAGCCCATCCGGACCCGCTCCTCCTCCATGGGTTCTGTCTGTATGAAAGTAAAGCTGCCCTGCAGAAGCCCGTACATGGCATTGCAGAATGGAATCTGATGATGATTTATGTAATTCGATACAAATGCTACCTTCACGCTGCGCCCCTCCGGTTTCTTTCAAGCTCCCGTTGCAAATTTCCCGCTTCATCAAACGCCCCTATGTCCGATCCGCGTATAAGCCTCCAACAGACTCTGATAATTCCTCTCCCTGTCATGAGTTCTGGCGGCATGGCTGCGGGCATGAGCGCAATATGTCTTTGTGTTTTCCGGATGATCCCACATTTGCAGCACCGCATCCGCCAGTCTGCCGGAAATTGTCTCCAGCTCCTCCTCTCCCGGTTCCTGAAAGCCCCGGTAGCAGATCCCGTCCTTCCCGCCCTCGAACAGGCTGGGGATCCCTCCCACTGCGGCGCATACACAGGGCATCCCCAGGAGCATGGCCTCCCCCAGGGAATTGGGCGAATTCTCCGCGGAGGAGGCGCACACATACAGGCTGCTGCGCAGATATCGATCCAGCATCTGCCCTGCATCCAGTTTTCCAAGAAATACCACCTTTTCCTCCAGCTTTCCCTCTGCCATCAGCCTTCTCAGATAAGCGCCGTAAGCAGACAGCTTCAGTTTCTCCTTCACGGTTGTGTAACTGACCAGACTGTTCCCTGCCACATAGAGCTTTGCATCGGGATACTTTTCCAAAACAGACGGCATTGCCTTGAGCATATAGTGGAGTCCCTTCAGGGGATAATCGCCCTGACTCATGAAAACGGAATGGGCCTGCGCCTTCTCAGGTTCCCACACCGGCCCGTAAAATACGCTGCGCAGCGATTCGTTTATATCGAAATACTGTGCCCCCGGATTCCATTCCCGGACATGCCTTTTGTCCCATCGGGTGCGCCCCGCGATATTGCCAGCCAGGCTGATAATCTCTCTTTCCGCCTTCCCCCGCGCCGCAAATTTCTCCTGCTGCTGCCGCAGATTATCCCCTCTAAGCCAATCCCGCAGCGTTACGGAAGCGATTACCTTCTCCGGCAGATTGGCATAATAAGCCTCTGCGATCAAGGTGCACAGCCCCTGCACCCCCACCAGCAGCCGCTCCTTCTTTGGGAAAACTCTGCACATGGCCAGGGTATGGGGATATTCCGTCCCAAAACAGTGTACGATATCCGGCTGTACTATATCAACGATTTTTTTCAGGGAAAGTTCCAGCGTTTCATCATAAATTTCCGCCCGGCGCAGATCCTCCCTGAATCCGTAGCAGGTTAAAGCGCCGATCTTTCTCCCTTCCGGAATCTCCCCTTCCTCTACAGGAAATGCAACGGACAGCTCTATGCCATTTTCCTCCCTTTTTTTCAACAAGGTGTCCGCCATCCCGCTGATCCATCCCTCTTTGTTGGAAACTTCCATACCAAGCTCCCGGGCAATCACCGGCAGCACGATATTGCATAGCCACAAAACCCTCATACATGCCTCCCTTTAATGAAAGATCCAGTCCAAATAAGGCAGCAGCCTGATATCTACCGCATACATCCCCTTCAGGAGCAATACAAAATATGCACCGAAGGCCCCGATGACTCCTGCGGTCAAAAAGTTCCTCCAGGGCTTGTTTCTCACCCCGCCCAGAATCCGGGGAATCAGGAAAATCTGGGAGATAATCATGTAGTACCCTACCCTGGATACCTCCGGTATAAAGGAACCGCAGCAATATACGGTCAGTCCGAATACATTCAGGAAAAAGTAAAAACGATTTGCCAAATCCTCTTTCAGGCTCTGGCGATAACAAATCAGGCAGAGCGCCAGCACACCCGCGCATTTCAAAATGTTTGCATAGGACAGCTGTCCGTTGTCAAACACGGAATCCCGATAGAAGGGATAAAATCGAAAGATGATCTCCCTATAGATATCCTGCCCGAAAATCAATGTGGCCAGCAGGAAACAGCCCGCTCCATAATGCCACTTTTTCAGAGGAGCCGCCGCCAGAAAGCGGGCAGCCAAGTACACCGGAATCACCAGCAGAACCGATTTGTGGAACATGGCCCCGCCCAAAATGACCAGGAAAAACTTCCCATACTCTCCCCGCAGCACGTATTTCATGGAAAACAGCGCCATAGCCAACGCCAGATAGTACCTGACAGAATTGAGGCTGTTGAAATAATATCCCCCTGTCATAAGCAGATATACAGAGAAGGCAAACCGGCTCCCCTGGTCATACAGCGCCTTCACGAAAAAGAACACCGTCACAATGGAAAAAAATGCAAATACAGGAATATATTCGTCATAGCCGAAAAGTCCCTGTATCCATTTTACAATATAATTAAAACCAAATTCCGACGCCACATGACGCTCCTGAGCAATCAGCTTGAAATTGTCCCTGTACACCCAGTAATCATTGCCCACGGCAATCCTGCATGCCGACACACCTGTCAGAAGCACATAAATCGCAGCGGCTGCAATCCGGTTCCTGGCCTGCTGCCGCTGACAGGGTCCTTCCCCATAAACCCTGCCGCCCCGAATCTGCCCCGGCACATAGTCCCGGTTATCCACGCACAGGCCCAGGATCACCGTGACTGCCGTCAATATGATATAGACTAACGCACTCCGCTCCATTGGCACCCCTTTCCTGCCTGCTTTTCACCGTTTCCATCCCGTCCGCATCCACCGATAAGCCTGTCTCACCGTCATCTCTGCACACAGCTTCTCTCTGTGGGCCAGCAGAAACCGCAGTGCCATCACATTGGCCAATCTGCCGTACAGATAGCGGTACAAAACCCCCTTGTCGGCAAAAAATTTCCTGTCATAACCCTGAAACCAGCTGGATGCTCCCGCTGTCTCTCTGGCAATGGTAACCGGCGCCGTGTACACGGAATATCCCTTCTTCATAAATTCTTTCAGAAACAGGCTGTCTTCCCCGCTGCCATACCTGGCGCCGCCGCCGAAGAGCAGCGAAAAGGTCACCCCCGATGAAAGCAGGCTCTCCCTGCGCACCGCAAAGCTCACCGCGCCGTATCTGCCGCAGTTATACCAGTGAACCCGTTTCCGCTTTGTGATATGATAGGTCTTCCTCGCCTCTTCTACCATAACATTAAAAAGTATCATATCTGCATCAGGTCTGCGAACAAATTCTTTCGCAATTGCGTCGGCATATCCCGGTTCATACACTATATCCGCATCCGAAAAAAGACAAATATCCCCCTCCGCCCGCATAATCGCCTCGTTCCTGCTCCTTCCCACCCCTCTGTCCGGAAAGGAAAAAAATCTAAGCCTGTACCCTTCCTCCGCCAGCTCCTCATAGCCCAGCCTGTCACACTGATTGATAAGAACGGCGTCCGACTCCAGCCGCATCCGGCGTACAAGCGCAGAAAAGTCTTCATTCATCACCGATGCCAGTACTTCAACCTTCATTCCCGTATTTGCTCCTTTTATCTGCGCCGCTCCCCGGCTGTCTGCCGAAATAATACCTTCTGATCAGCTTCTCATCCGCTTCCCAGAGAATGACGGCCGTCACTTCGCAATCCTGCTGCCTTAGATAATCCAGCATATACTCAAGACGCTTCCCCACATGAGGACCCGCAGGTACTGCCAACAGAATCCCTGCCGCTTCCCGCAGCTTCTCACAGTTTCCTTCCTTCAGAGGATATTGCGCCGCAAACCAGCCTTCTCCCACTATGTCAGGACAGCGCTTCCTCAGCTTCTCCAGCACTTCTCCCGAAACCGTTCTCTCCAGCGCGCCGCAGACGGCCACCCTTCCCATTCCTTCCGCCCCTGATGCGTCCCGGAAGAAATACCGCATATTTTCGGCAAGCCCCCTGTCAGCCAGTGTCCCCGCTACCTTTAATCCGTATCGTCTCCCTATGGTACAGGGCAGCCAGATGCTGTCGTCCCCCGTCTCCTTCAACAACAGAACCGTCAGCGCAAAAAAGCAGGACAAGATCCCGCTTAACCAAAAAGCCCGCGCCGGCCGTACATCCGGAATTACCTCATATGCTTCCCCGGGATCCAGAACCGTTACCGAGGCGATCTCGCTGAAGGACAGATTACGCACCATTGCCGCCTCCACTGCTCTGGCGATTCTTTCGCTTTTTTCCGGATCCTGTGTGGTCACCGTGACGGACGGCATCCTTACATCCGTCAGCACAAAGGCCTCCATAGACTCTGCCAGCTCCTGATCCCCGATTTCCGGCGTGCCGGTAAGTCCGGCCTGCACTTCGTCCAGAAATACTTTGGATTTTATATAGGTATTCCAGGTAGCGGCATTGATGAAGACATCCATCATGTCTTCCACATCATCCACCGCATATTCCAGCCGGAAGACTGACTCTGCCGCATAGGGGCCCTCCCCCCGCAGCAGCACATTTTTCACATAATAGCCGCCTCCGAAGACCAATGTCCCCAGAATCGTCACAGCCGCGATCAGCCAAATCCGGCGCCACATCCGCAGCACCGTAAGGCGCAGATCAAAAGGTTCTCTGCCATAATATCCTTTCCACATCGTTTCCGTCCTCCCACATACAGCTATTCTTCCTCTTCTCTGCCCTGTACATCCTGCTGTTTTTTCCGTTTCTCCTCCCGCAGGGCCGTGATCTGTTCTCCCTCGATCCCTTCCGTGCTGTCCGGCCAGAACAGGATCTTCAAAGTCAGCAGCATCAGCTTGATATCCAACCACACGGAGTAATTCTCTATATAAGTAAGATCCAGCTTTAATTTGTCGTAGGGCGAAGTATTGTATTTCCCGTATACCTGCGCAAATCCGGCCAGACCCGCCTTCACTTTCATGCGGTAGGCAAATTCCGGCATCACCTCCAGATACTGCTCTATAATCTCAGGCCGCTCCGGCCTTGGACCGATAAAGGACATATCTCCCCTTAAAATATTCACCAGCTGAGGCAGCTCGTCGATTCTGCATTTTCTTATCACCTTCCCGATGGGTGTGATCCGATTGTCGTTTTTGCTGGCCAGCCTGGCCACACCGTCCTTCTCCGCATCTGTTTTCATACTGCGGAACTTCAGAATATTGAACTCTCTTCTATCCAGAGTACAGCGCACCTGTTTATACAAAACGGGGCCGCCGTCATACAGCTTTATGGCAATGGCGGTAATCAGCATAAATGGGGAGGCCGCTACCAATAACAGCAGGGAACATACAATATCAATGGTCCTCTTGGCAAAACGCTGTTCCACGGCAAGACTGTATTCCCTGGTCAGGAGCATGGGGGAGTCAAATACATGCAGCTCCTCCGCCCCCATGAGGATCACATCCGTGATCTTCGGCAGCAGATAGATCCGAATGGACTGCCCGTAGCAGAACTTAATAAGCGGTGTCCGCTCCTCCACGGAAATATCTCCGATGAGAACCGCATTGCATTCCCCGTTTTCATAGGTCTCCAAAATCTCTCTGGTGACGGCATCAAAGCCTTCGTTTACATGGATCATTCTGGTGATCACATACTTGTCCCTGCGGCTGTCGAATTTGCTCAAGGTTCTGTCGACGGATTTGTCTCCATGAACCAGCAGCAGCTTCCGCGGCGGAAAAATCCTGCGGTAAAGCCGGTTGGCCACATTGGTATACACGATCACGACGATCGTCTGCTGCATGGTCATCAACAGAAATACATCCGGCACAAACAGCTGCTTCGCCATTACAGACAGCTCTCCATAAATAAATACATTGGCGATAATGGTGGAAAATACCTGTGAAAAAATCAGCTCCACATTTTTGAGGTATCCCAGACGCATGCCTCCGTACATGTTTGAAAACAAGAGCAGAATCACCCCGTAGATTACTACTTCCAGTGTACTTCCTTTAAACCACAGCTTCCGCAGCTCCTCCACCAGGCTGAATCGAAACTGTACCCTCCAGTAATAGGCAAAAAGTGCAGTCTCCATGCCCAGGCATATGGCTGTCAGGCCCAGATTGATCAGCCTTTTAAAGCTCTCCCGCTTCTGTATTTTCCTTTTCTCACTGATATTCCTGCTCACATCGCTTCTCCTCTACTACACGCCCGAACAAGCTCATTCTGCTTTCTTCGCCTCAAGGCGTTTTTCTCTTAAAGCTCCTTCGTGAATATGCGGCTGCGCGCTTTCGTCTATACTCTCCGCTTCACTGCCCGTACGGCCCAGAAACAGAAATGGTACGCACTGCGCCACAGGCTTAACCCCTCCCGGCGACGGTACAGATTCCAGATCCGGCGCAGAGCCTCCAGCTTATTCGATGAAAGTGTCCCCCCCATCCGCCTGTACCGCACCAGATTCTCATCCAATCCCCAAGCCAGATAGCCGCTGCGGAGTACCTGAAACCACAGCGCCGTATCTTCGCTTTTGATCCGGGGCATCTCCAATTGATCCCTGCCGATCTTTTCCGTATCAAACATTACCGTAGATGTAAAGATCGTGGTATTGCTCAGTGCCTGTCTGTAATTCAGCGTCGCCGGTACCCGGACGATTTTTCCCGTACCCTGTCCCTGCCCGTCCGCAAATTCATATCCGGTGAAAACAAAAGCTGCATCCTTTTCCCTCATAAACTGCAGCTCCCGCTCCAACTTCCCCGGCGCCCACAAATCATCCGCATCCAGATAGGCGATATATCTTCCCCCGGCCTCCTTAAGTCCCCTGTTCCTGGCCATGGCGGCTCCCTGATTGGAAAGCTGCCTCAGCAAACGAATCCTCGGATCCTTCTCCTCCTCCATAATCTGCACAATCCGCTCCGCTGTGCCGTCGCTGCTGCAATCTTCCACCAGAAGAAGCTCCCAATCCTCATACGTCTGGGCAATCACACAATCTATGGTTTCCCCGATATATTTTTCCACATTGTACACCGGTACAATAATGCTAATCATTCCGTTCATCGATTTCCTCTTCGCCGGTATAAAATACCCAAAAATGTGCCATTTCCACCCCGCGGACTCCCAGAACCTTCTCCACGCGCTGTACGATATCCGGCCTGGCACTGTCCGGCAGCAGAATACAGTTCACACCCTCCGCCAATGCGGTCTGCACACATTCCTCCAATTTGACTACCCGTTCCATATCCTCCGGGGCATCTTCCTGTACAGCGCCTGAAGCTGAGGCCGCCTTCTGTTCAGCGCCCGCCTCCGCCGCTTCCTCCGAAATCCGCACCTTCAGATCTCCCTCTCCCCCTCTTCTCACCTGATCCATCCATTGTTCCATCAGGATCAATTCTTCTTTGTAGGTATCATAAGCATATCCGTCCAGAAAATGATCCCACATATTTCTTCCATAGGGAAGCGTGACAGAGGCATCCTTTTCTCTGGCATATTCCATAACCTCCCTGGGCCCCCAAAGACACACCCCGCTTCCGGTGTATCGCCGGGAAATCCGATCCAGCACTTCACCGGCCTGCAGCCGTTCTTCCCGCTCTTCACTCCGGTCCCATATATCTCCCCCCATACTGCCGCAGAAGAGGATCGCCGCTACCGCCAATACGGTTACCACTATACAATCTTTCCGCTTTCCTTTTTGCTCTGTCTCCCACACCTTCACAAGGAAGAGGGTGATCCCGTAGGCCGTCACTACCGTCAACGGCACCAAGCTCCATATCCATTCATAGTTGTAGAATTTTGTCTGATACAGCATCAGCAAGGCTGCTGTCACCGGCAGGATACAGCAAACAGTCATCACCGAAGTGTAGAGCAGCAACGGCAGATTCTCTTTCTCCTTCCTGCAAAACCACAAATACAGCAATACTGCCAGCAGCAATGCAGCCAATTTCCCGCTATCCATATAGCCGGTCCACCCGGACCATGCGTTATGAAGCAATTCTGTCATGTCATCTCATACCCTTCCGTTCAATCTGTCCCGCTTTCCCTTTTCCCCAAAAACGCCTGTCCAAGAACTGCAAAACGGCCATCCCTGCCGCCATAAACAGACAGGCTCCGCAGCCATACAGTGTCCATACGATACAGGCTTCCGCCAGAATACACAGCACAGCCATCCCCCAGTTCCTCCGCAGGCATAAGGACAGCAGCCAGGGCAGCAAAACTACATTGCGGATCGTCACGCCCCTCCAGCCGCAGCATAGCAGATTAAATCCGTCCATACCATTTTGGTAAGCCCCTGCCCACAAAAGAAGTGACACAATCGTCATAAAAACGGTCCGCTTTATCCCTCTGCCCTGCTCCCCATTCTCCGGAAACAGGCTCTGCGCCAACAGCCCGAAAGCCGCATAACAGCTGCACAGGATAACAATCGGAACGCCCCTCCAGACCACAGCCGCCGGACTCAGGCCTGTCCACTTGCAGATGCTCCCGTAAAGTGTGGGCAGACATAGGATTTTCAGCCTGGAGGGAATCCCCAAAGTATAAGGCGCACCGGTCATAGGATTCACCTGGTAAATAGCATCGGCGGTCAAAAAGCTTCCTACCGTCTCCACAGTCATGTCTCCCCCGCGATATACAGTATTTCCCACACAGAGAAAAATAAGCTGCGAAAGAAACAGGAACGAAAATATGCCGTATAAAATCTTCTCCCCGCCGGAGGCAGCACGCCATTTTCCGGCCAGCCCCGTCCCGCTGCCGTCCTTCTCCTTCCTGCGCCTGCGAAGCAAAAACAGCGTTATACCGCCTGCCGCCACGGCTGCCGCGATTCCTGCGCCCAGCAGCAGGGCACAGCGGCTGAAGCTAAAGCCAAATACCACCCCTGCCAGATGCACCGCCTCCGCCAATCCGATAAAAATGGCTTCTCCGGTAATCAGATAATCTCCCGCCTGTATATTTTTCACCATATTTTCCTCTTTTTCCATCTTCTGACTTCTTTAACAAGCATTTTATCACACTTATTCAATTAAGTCCACAAAAGCAGCCGGAAATTAATCCGGCTGCCTTCTATTCTCGCAGTGAGAAGCCCATTCAGTCACCTGTTGCATCTTTCGTACACATTACATGGCCTTAATATCAAGCCGAACCTTATCTGCGATACGCGCTATATACTCACTGTTCGTAGGTCTGGTTCTGCCTGACGACGCGGAATATCCAAACATCTCCTCGAAAGTTTTCATATTCCCTCTGTTCCAAGATACTTCAATGGCGTTACGTATGGCACGTTCTACTTTCTGATCCGTTGTCTTAAATCTTCTGGCAATCGCAGGATATAGCATTTTTGTGACACTGCTTACTACTTCCATATTCCTGCCAGTCAGCAAAATCGCATCTCTCAGATAATGATACCCTTTCAAATGAGCCGGTACTCCAACGTCTAACATAATATTAGTTATATACTTCTCAAGTTCACAATCTTTTATAGCAGTAATCTCCACGCGAATTCCCCTTTCTAATGGATTGCTGCTTCTTCACTGCAAGATACATATAGAAACTTCCATATATGTCAATATTGAGAAAGTCTCAGCGGTATGAGAAGGCTAAGACCTTTAAAGGCGCTCCCTCACCAGATAAATGGGACGCCGCTTTACTTCCATGTATGTCTTTGCCAGGTATTGGCCCAATATCCCCGTACAGAAAAACTGTACGCCGCTGGTCATCAGGATAATGCAGACCAGAGAGGGCCAGCCCGATACCGGGTCTCCAAACATCAGCTTCCTGACAATAATGAATAGAATCATCAAAAATGCCACAATGCAGAAAAACACGCCTACCACCGATGCCAGCATCAGAGGCGCTGTGGAAAAAGCGGTAATTCCGTCCAGGGAATACAGAAACAGCTTCCAGAAATTCCACTTGGTCTCACCCCTGACACGCTCCACATTCTCATATTCCAGCCATCTGGTCTTGAATCCGACCCATCCGAAAATTCCTTTCGTAAACCGGTTATATTCCTTCATGGACAGAATTGCATCCACCATCTGCCGTGTCATCAGACGATAGTCCCTGGCTCCGTCCATGATTTCCGTTTTCGAAATCTTCTTCATCAGTCTATAGAACATCCTCGCAAAGAAGCTTCGCACCGGGGGCTCCCCTTTCCGGGAAACCCGTCTCGTGGCAACGGAGTCATATCCCTGTCCCAGCTGGAGAAACATCTCCGGAAGCAGCGACGGCGGATCCTGCAGATCCACATCCATCATTACCACATAGTCTCCTCCCGAAAGCTCCAGACCGGCATACATGGCGGCCTCCTTACCGAAGTTCCTGGAAAAGGATACCAGATGTACCCGCTCATCCTTCTCCCGAAGCTTCTTCACCTCCTCCACTGTCCTGTCTCCGGAGCCGTCATCCACATAGAGGATTTCCACTTCAATCTCTCTCTCCCTGAAAAAAGGCTCTGTCTTCAATAGCTCTTCATAAAATAGAGGCACATTTTCTTCTTCGTTGTAACATGGAACAATCACGCTTAACAGGCTCATGAACTTGCCTTCTCCTTTTATGACTATCTTGTATTCCCTGTTTGTTTATCTACAGTATACAGTCTTCCTTCATAATCTGCAAGCCCGGAATTCCATTATTTTCCATTTCTGCTGCAAATAACTATAAATAATTCTTAATTTTGCCTCTATCAAGATGACTATCCCAGGTTTTTATGGTAGAATAGAAATATCTGTTTTGTAAAAAGCTACAGTGAAATAATAAATTATATTAACTTCCGGCTGCATATGCACTGAAGTGTATGAATAAACAGGAGATCAACTATGAGAAAAATAAAAATATACCTTTTGCTATTTACCATTCTGGTAATTTTAACGGCCTGCGGGCAGGAAGAAGATGCACCGAGTCTGATCATCCCCGAATCCAGTCCTGTTTCCGACACTACAGCGCCCCCATCGCCTTCCGTTTCAGAACCCATACCTTCGGAAATCATCACAGAAGACGACTCCCGGCCGCCCCGGGAAGGAATGGTACGCAGCTTCCTTACAAATGAATGGGTAGATGCCGATGTGGCTTCCACCCGCCCTATCGCCGTGATGATCCCCAATGAAAGCGGAGCCATCCCCCATTACAGCCTGTCTGAAGCATCCATTCTCTATGAGGCGAATGTAGAGGGCCGTATGACCAGGCTCATGGCAATCTACGAAGACTGGCAGCATCTGGAGAAAATCGGCAATATCCGAAGCCTGCGGGCTTATTATGCCTACTGGGCTTTCGAATGGGATGCCTTCATAGTCCATCTGGGCGGGCCCTTTTTCATCAATGAACTGATTGCCGCACCGGATACGCAAAATATAGACGGCCTCACAGGGGCGGATTCCGCTGCTTTTTTCCGTTCCGATGACCGCTCCTCCCCCCACAATGCCTATGCTACCGGAGCCGGGCTGGCCGAGGTGATCCGCCAGAAAGGCTACTCTCTGAGTTATAGAGATTTCATCGACAAAACCCACTTTCAGTTTGCCACCAAGCTGAACCCCAACACCCTGAGCCAGTATGATAAAAACGCCAAAAATGCCACTTACATTGACATGTCCGGCTGTTACCCGCTGACCAGATGCTATTTTGAGTATAACGAAGACGACGGACTCTATTATCGCTCCCAGCACCTCTCCGGCAGTACCGACGGTCCCCACACGGACGGAGCCAACGGTCAGCAGCTGACTTTCAAAAATATCCTGGTCCAGTATACCAAGTCCGAGGATCTGGGCGAAGAATATCTGGCCTTCCAGTGTCACGACACCACCAGGGACGGATGGTTCTTCACTAACGGGAAAGGAATTCATGTCACCTGGGAGAAAAACAGCGACTACGCCGCCACCAAATACTTTGATGATTACGGAAATGAAATCTTTCTGAATACCGGAAAGACCATGATCTGCGTTGTGGCAGAAGGAGACAATTTTACATTCCGCTAATCGAATAGCGAAATGCCTTTCTCCGCTGCCCGCGCGCCGGGTACCCGTCAGCCTTTGCTGACATATTTCTTTTAGCTGCCCGTGTGAATAAAACAAACCGGGATGCCGCCCCGCATCCCGGTCCCTTTTTATCATTCGCCCAGTCCGTTTTCCACAGCCCTCACCAGCGCTTCCAGGGCCTCCTGCTCGTCTTCTCCCTCACAGGTAAACTCGATCTCGTCGCCGCTCTTCACGCAGGCTCCCAATACGCTCAATACGCTTTTGGCATTCGCAGTGCCGTCCCGAAACTGAAATGTAATTAACGCTTTAAATTGCATTGCTTCCTTACACAAAATTCCTGCCGGTCTCAGATGCAAGCCAGTAGGATTTTTGATCACAACTTTCTGACTTACCATTTTTCCTTCCTCCAATCTATTTTTCCCCATAAAGCAGCAATACCTTCTCTTTTAGGATACCATGACTATCCCTGAAATACAAGCTTAAAATGCATAGAAATATACTGAAACATACTTAAAACATAACATCTTGAATCAGATTGGCCAGCTTTTCCGCTTCCTGCCGGATAACCTGCTGCTCTTTGCCTTCTATCATCACTCTCACCAGAGGTTCTGTTCCGGAAGGTCTGATCAGAACTCTGCCCTCTCCGGCGAATTTCTGCTCCAGCTTTTTGACTGCTTCGGCAATCACAGGATACTCCATGTATTTCTCTTTCTTGTGGTTCGCCACCTTCGCATTCACCAGAGCCTGGGGCAGTACTTCCATTACCTCCGCCAGCTGGGACAGACTTCTGCCTGTATCCACCAGCACCTGAAGCAGATGCAGTGCGCTCAGCAAACCGTCTCCCGTGGTATTTTCATCCAGAAAAATAATATGTCCTGACTGCTCGCCTCCCAGGCTGGCGCCAATTTCCCTCATGCGCTCCAGCACATAGCGGTCTCCTACCTTTGTCTGCTCTATTGTCAGCCCTCTTTCCTTTCCCATCAGGAAGAAACCCAGATTACTCATAATGGTGGCGACGATGGTATCCTTTTTCAGCTGTCTCTTTTCCTTCATGTAATTTCCGACGATGGCCATAATCTGATCGCCGTCCACGATCTCTCCGTTTTCATCCACCGCCAGCAGTCTGTCGGCATCGCCGTCAAATGCCAGGCCGATATTTGCTTTCTCAAAAACCACCCTGGCCTGCAATTCCGCCATATGGGTGGACCCGCAGTTCGAATTGATATTGGCGCCGTCAGGATTGTTATGAATTGCCACCACGGATGCACCCAGCTCCTTCAGGGCCTCTACGGATGTATAGTGCGCCGCGCCCTCCGCGCAGTCCACTACGATTTTGATACCGCTCAAATCCACCGGAACAGTCTGTATGGCATGATTGATATATTCTTCTCTGGCATCGGTGCGGTATTTGATCTTCCCCACCGCAGTACCGGTAGGAAATTTGATCCCCGGCATATTGTGGGTAATCAGGCTCTCGATTTCATCCTCCAGTGCATCCGGCAGCTTATAACCGTCCGCGTCAAAAAATTTGATCCCGTTGAATTCCACCGGATTGTGGGAGGCGGAGATCACGACTCCCGCATCCACCTTGTACTTCTGGGTCAGATAAGCCACCGCCGGAGTGGGAAGTATTCCCACATATACGCAATTCGCTCCTACTGAGCAGGCCCCTGCCATCAAAGCATTGGCAAGCATATCTCCGGAAATTCGGGTATCGCATCCCACCATGATAGTGGGCTTATGTGCCTTTTCTTTCGTCAGGACATAGGCTCCTGCCTGCCCCAGCTGCATCGCCAGCAAAGGGGTCAGTTCCTCATTGGCAATCCCCCTTACGCCGTCTGTTCCAAATAACCTGGCCATTTCCTATTCATCCTCCTCTAAATCGACGATTTCCACTTTGACATTTACTTCATTTTCCTGATTCACATCCCGCGGAAGATTGAACTGCAGCGGAATATCATACTTTCCCGGGGTCAATTCGTTAATATTCCGGTTCCGCATCCACGAAGCGATGTCCAGAGTCGCCTGAACAGAACTCTGTTCGATTGCATAAACCGCATCATGCAGACCGGAAATCCGCAGCCGGTGACTTCCCTGCCCCTCCAGAAATTCCAGACCAAAGCCGTCTGGCATATTGGTTACGGCAATATTAGGCTGGGGAATGATCATCGTCCGCTCTTCCGTCTCTTCAATATAGACTGTCACGGAAGCTTTTCCGTCAACCTCGCTGTCCGCCAACATGAAATTATTCGGCAGATAGGAACTGATATTAAAGGACTTATTTTCCACCGTCTCGCTCTCTCCCGTTATATCCAGATTGATCACAATACGATTATAATCCGCCAATGCGGATTCAGGTCCGGCTATCATCACCTTGGAAGGCTCGCACTTCACTACCCCTGTGGCCAGATATCCCTCCGCAGGCTCGCCTGTTACCTTAATCTCCAGCGGTACCTCCTTCTTTGCCAATACCTTCACTTCCATATGCATATTATCTGCATTCTTGGAAAGGCGGGAGTCATCCACCACATTCCCTTCCGCATCATAAAAACAAATATCCACACTTCCGGATACATTCGACGTCGCTCCGGTAACATCCATCTCCAGTCTCACATTCTTGATCTGGTCCACCACGGATTTGGGCCCGCTGACTTCTATTCGGGTCTGGTCGCTGCTGGTTTCGGATACCATGTATCCTTCCGCAACTTCTCCCACCGGATTGCACTGCACGTTCACCCACTTGCTGGCTCGATCCTCCACACTGAGCTGCACCAACTCCGGATTGCTGGTGACGCTGCTGATCTCCACATTTTCATTCAATACAGAGCAGTTGATGGCAATGGTATTCACTTCCGTCAGTCTGCTCACATCCGCTTCCGCCACAATGTCGGTAGAGCGCAGCTGATCAATTACATTTTTTGGCGCTTCCACCGTGACCCGCACTCTGTCCGTATTGTTCTCTACTTCATAGACCTTATTCTCTTTGTCCAGCAGCTCCGTGTTTACCAATGTCACAGGTATTCCGGAAAAGGTTACGGAATCTTTCGGGTTATTGATCATAACCACCAAAAACCACAGAACCACCGCCAAAATGACGGACATCAGCTTCAGTCCCAGATTATTCAGCAGCCTTTTTCCCACCCTTTTTCTTATCTTTTCCTTTACGTCTGTGTCTGCCTTTCGCATCTTCTTCTCCATTCATATTCATAATCTGCCGCATTTTTTCCTTCAGGCTCTCCGCATTCAGATGCCGCACCAGCTCGCCCTCGTAAGCCATGCTGATGCCGCCTGTCTCCTCCGATACAATCAGCGTCAGCGAGTCTGTCACCTCGGACACGCCCACACCGGCCCTGTGCCTCGTCCCCAAGTCCTTGCTCAGGTCCAGGTTGTCGGACAATGGCAGATAACAGGTAGCATATGTCACCCGGTTGCCGCGCACAATGACGGCTCCGTCATGAAGCGGCGTATTATGTTCAAAAATATTGATCAGCAGCTGACTGGTGATAATTCCATCCACCTCAATGCCCGTGCGCTCATAGTCCTTCAGTGATTCCTTTCTCTCAATGACAATGAGTGCACCGGTTTTCACTTTGCCCATCTCTACACATGCCTTCGTAATCTCATTTACGGATTTTTCCGAGAAGGCATCTTCCGCTTTATGGGAACCGGAGAAACCAATGGAGGGAAGAAAATTCTTCTCACCCAGCTGCTCCAGCGCCTGGCGAAGCTCCGGCTGCAGGACCACGATAATCGCCGTAACGGCAAATGTCAGCACATTCTCGGTGATCCATATGATATTGGTCATGTTCATGGCATTTACCACCACCAGAAACAGGCAGATCACAACCAGACCCTTCAGCATCCTCCATGACCTGGTGGTCTTCATCCAGGCCAGAATATAGTATACCAGAAAGGCAATGATTAAAATCTCCAAAACATCGTATAAATCTACAGTATTCGCATAAATCTTGACATTTTTCAGATATTCACTTACACTATCAACCCACTGCATTGTAATCAGCCCTACTCTCTGTTAAATGATTATGGCCACTCTTCATAGTTTTCGTTTTCATCGTATTGATCTGACATATTAGAGGCATTCCCGATGGTCATGCTTCTTCTCTCACCGCCGCGGCTCTGAGGCCTGGCTGCGGTTCTGGAACCATTGTGGGCAGACGACACCCTCTCTGTCGTCACATTGCGGCTTCCCTGGCGGGAACCAGGCGCCTGCGCCGCAGTCTCCCTGGTCCTCTGGGAATTGATCCTCTTCACCGTTCTGGTAGATACCGGCACTGTCATCTTGGGAACAGCCTTCACATAATAATAGTATTCATCATCCTCAAACTGCACTCTCTCCGTGCGGCTGTAATCCACACAAAATCGGAAAAACTCAATGACCTTTGCCACCGCGATCGCAAGCAGCGAGCTGAGCAGCACACTCCCCACGGACAGATTGATGTCATAAAGCAGATCGCCGATCAGCAGAATCACAACATTTACCATGACGCCTGCAATCATGGCAATCGTCCAGGAATAATTCACGGACAGCCGCCGCAGCAGATATACCACCACCACGGTTATGGCAAACGAGGCAATAATCACCAGCATAGCCCGGTTTGCCAGAAAACTCTCCACCAACATCCGAATCTTCGCCAGCGCCTCCTCATCGCCCATGGTCCTGATATTCGGCGCACTGTCGATAATCAGCTGCAGAAGATAGTACACCGCCACACCGCAGCCTACAGACACTGCCGAGGAAGGCGCACACAACAGTCCTACTGCAATGGGGATCACATAAGGTATCTTCAATGCACATAAAAGGGGAGTAAATACCACTACAAGGGAATCCTTGGGGCTGAATCGGAAAAACAGCAGATACATGATCAGGTACATACACAATCCCACCAGCGCCACTTCCAGTGAAAGCGCGTACATATGCATCACGCTGAACGCTGCCGCCAGCAGTACCAGCACCCCCACCGGCAAAAAGGAACAGGCCAATGCGGCAATCAGTACAATCGTCATATCATCAAGCTGTTTCATATACCCCAGTTTGTCGTTCAAGGTATTCAGCACAATAAAGGCCAGCAAGAATTTGACTACCGGTACAATAAATACCTCTGTCTTGCTGTATATTTGCTTTAATCTTTCTTTCATTTCCAGTAAAGCTGTCATTCTGACCTCCAGCAGGTTCCACTGTTGATGTCATTGCTCTTTGTACATGGAACCCAGCTTCTTTAAATTATGGTAATATCGCTTCAGACTATTCTTCGCCGACACATACTTCCAGGTGCAGATCACATAAGTGATCACGCCGTAACCGCCTACAAACACACAGAAATAAGTCAGTACACTTTTTGCAAAGGCAAGCAAATCCATATTGTACAATTCCTTCATAAATTCCTCGAAATTGCACAGCATATACAGCCCGAACATAATCAAAAATGCCACGATCGCACTGATCACGGATTTCAAAACCTGAACGGTAATATAGTCGCTGCGAAAATAGTTACCGATTTTTACATTTTTTCTGCCTTCCCCTTGCTCATAAGAAGCCATCCGTGTCATTAATATGATACGTTCTTCATTCAACATAGTATACCCCCTATTTCAAATATCTCATCTTAGGCCCCTCCCCGTCATTTTTTGCCTGCCTGGGCGAAGTGTCTTTCCCTGCATTCAGTACTTCCTGAAAACCTCTGCTCATATTGAGGGTACATTTCTCACAGAACCTGCCGCTGCGGATAGGCTTCCCGCAGGTCTCGCAGGACAAATACATCTGTGCATCCTCAGTAAGCTCCAGCCGGCCCTCTCTGAGCCACTGGCGAATCTGCGCCACTTCCACATCGCAGGCTTCCGCCACCTCAGGGATTCCCGCGCCCTTATTATCCCTGATATACTCTTTTACCTCCTGGAACTTCTCTTCCAGCTTTTCGCGACAGGCAGGACATATCACCGGACCTGTAACATAATTAAAGATACATCCGCAGTTTCTGCAATTCCTTACATTCATAACTGTCTCCTATCTCCGCTGTGCAACCCGTCGTCAAACGTGTTGGCATTTCCGCAGTTGCCGTTTCTGTCTCCGGTATCACATCTGGCCCTTTGTCAGATGCCCGCTCCGATCGCCAGGGTGATATAGGTAATCTCCCTGACACCGGCTGCCTTCAATACCCTGGACACTTCGTCCATTGTACTGCCGGTAGTATAAATATCATCCACGATCATTACCTTTTCTAATTTTACATCATTTCTCACTATAATAAAAGCCTTTTTCAAATTATTTTGTCTTTCTTCAGGATTTTCATACTTCAGCGGCGCTGTATAACGCCTGCGCACCAGCAGTCCTGTGTATACAGGTATCCCGAGACGATCTCCGATCACCCTTGCCAGCAATTCCGCCTGATTATATCCCCTGGACACTATTCTCTTTCTGTGAAGGGGAATGGGAATCAATGCGTCCGGCGCGGTACTCCTGATAAACGGCCCCAGATAGACAGCCATCTGCTCCCCGAAAAAATCCGCATACTCCTGCCTGCCTCCATACTTGAAGCGATAAACGGACATTGCCACGCTGCCGTATTCATAGAGTGCCCTTCCCCGCGTATATTCATGCTCTCTACGTCTGCAGTCGGTGCAATACTCCCCTTCCGCCGTCAGTCTTTTTCCGCACTTCATGCACCATGGCGGCGTCAGTAATTTTAATTTCTCCAGACATTCCAGACAGATTTTCTCTCCTGTCGGCTTTACAATCCGGTCACAGACAGGACATCGGAGAGGAAACAGCAGCTGCAATCCCCCTCTGACAATCCGATTACCCACATTTTCTTCTTTAGTCTTCCTTCTGATTTTGATTGCTCTCTTCACAGGTTTCCGAATCCTCCATTCCGAAACCCTCTCCGCCTATCTTTCACACACCTCCCTGATTCTTCCCTTCAACGCCGTATATCTGCGGCTCTCGTGTGTATTGTCAATCATACTGCGCACCACGTCACTACTGCCCAGGATCGTGACGCAGTTTCTGGCCCTGGTGATGGCCGTATACAGCAAATTTCGGTTAAACAACATCCTCGGCCCCCCCAGCAGCGGCAGAAGAATAGCCGGATACTCGCTTCCCTGTGCCTTGTGAATGGTGATGGCGTAAGACAACTCCAGCTCCTCCAACAGCGAAAACGGGTAAATGACCCGCCTCTGTTCATCATATTCTACCACCAGGCTGGCCGATGCCTCCTGAATCTCTAAAATTCTCCCCATATCCCCGTTAAACACGCCCACACCCTTGTCCACGGGAATGCCGTATCTGCTGACGATCTCCCACTCCAGCTGATAATTATTCCTGATCTGCATCACCTTGTCGCCTTCGCGGTAAGTTGTATTTCCGCTGACGTATTCTTTCTTCCGTCCATCCGGCGGATTCAGATATCTCTGCAGAATGCCGTTCAGCGTCTCGCAGCCCAGCGCCCCTTTTCGCATAGGCGTCAGCACCTGTATGTCAAAAGGAGAAGCCTGCACATACCGCGGCAGCTTATCCTGTATCAGCTGAATCATGTGTTTATAGATGACATTTACATCGCTGCGCTCCAGCAGGAAGAAATCCCGGGATTTATTGTCCAATGCAATCTGCTCCCCCCGGTTGATTCTGTGGGCATTGACAACAATGTCGCTCCCTTCGGCCTGACGGAATATTTTCTTCAGCTCCACTGTGGGAAAACACTGACTTTGAATCAGGTCCCGCAGCACCTGCCCCGGTCCTACGCTGGGCAGCTGATTCACATCCCCAACCAAAATCAATCTGGTTCCTGGGATAACGGCCTCCAAAAGACAGCGGAATAACTGGATATCCACCATGGACATCTCATCGATAATGATCACATCCGCCTCCAGCGGGTTCTCTCTGTTCCGCGCAAATCTGGCCTTCCGGTTATCCTCTTCTGACAGTGCGCTGTTTAGCTCCAACATACGGTGGATGGTTCTGGCTTCAAAGCCGGTAGCCTCCGTCATACGCTTTGCCGCCCGGCCTGTAGGCGCCGCCAGAAAAATATCCAGGCCTTCCGCCTCAAAATACCGGATCATTTTATTGATGGTCGTAGTTTTTCCGGTTCCCGGACCGCCGGACAGAATGAACACGCCGTTGCGAATACATTCCATAACCGCCCTTCTCTGCAGCTCGTCCAGTTCCACTTTCTCTTCTCCCACCAGAGCCTCCCGCAGCTCCTTTTCCTCCATGGGAATGGGAATATTTAAATCATGCAGCATTATGGCACAGTTCAGCTCCGCATAATAATAGGAAGAAAGATATACCTGCTCCTCTTTGATAACGACCTTTTTATCCATCATCAGATTCTCTGCCTGAAGACGTACATTCTCCTTTTGGACTCCCAGCAAATCTTCCGCTCTCTCCAACATATTATCCATGGGCAGATAGCAGTTTCCTTCTCCCACCGCCTGCTGCAATACATACAAAGCGCCGCTCCTGATACGGTATTCCGAGTCCATATGGATACCCATCCGGCCAGCCAGCTCGTCTGCGATCTTAAAGCCGATCCCGTGGATATCCTCTGCCAGACGGTAGGGATTTTCCTTCATCACATTGTACAACTCTATCCCGTAGGTATCGTATATTTTCACCGCCATGGTGTTGGATATCCCATATTGCTGCAGATAAATCATGGCATTGCGCAGATCCTTTTTCTCTTCCATCAAAACTGCAATCTCACGGGCCTTGCGCTCGCTGATGCCACGGATCTCCGTCAGCCGTTCCGGTTCCTCCTCTATGATCCGAAAGGTATCCTCCCCGAATCTGCTCACAATTCTGGCAGCCAATGCGGGGCCTACTCCCTTAATGGCGCCGGAGCCAAGATAGCGTTCTATACCGGCTCTGTCTTCCGGCATCACAATCCGGTAACCGGTCATCTTGAACTGGGTTCCATAGAGGGGATGTTCTACATATTCTCCTTCTGCCGCAATATTTTCTCCCTGCGTGAGTCCCTTTGCCGCTCCCACACAGATTACTTCCTCTCCCTCGGTTACCAGGTTCATAACCGTATATCCGTTATCGCTGTTTTGGAAGATAATATGTTCTACATAACCGTTTACCGTCTCCATTGATTTCCTCTGCCTATGGCACTGAATATCACAACAAGGCTGCCTTTTTATGATCAAGCAGCCTTGTCCTGAATTTACAGCTTATTCTTATAAGGGATTCTCAATCCCCCTGTTGCTCCATGGTATTCGCTGCAGCCGCAGTTTGAGCCCCTTCTGGTACCTCCGGAATTCCGTAATTGCGCTTCATCTGTTCATAGAGCATCTGAGCCAATCCGAATCCGCCCTGATTGCCTGTCTCCTCCGCAATGCTCTGCACCATCTGATCCTTATAAAAATCCATCACGGTGGATGTATAATTGGATGTATCTTCACTCTGCGGAATGGTCTTCAGCATGCTCTTATACATCTGCTCAATGAAATATGCCTCAAACTGCTTGCAGGCATTCATCAGTTCATCTTCGTTGACTTTGGAATAATCTTTTCCATCCAGCTGATTCTGAAGCCTGGATGCCGTCTGATTTGCGGCATTGGTATACATATTGCCATACATGGCTGTTACGTCACTGAAATCTGTCATCTAGTCTCCTTACCTCTTCAAGTTATTCGCCTGCTGCAGCATTTCATCCGATGTGGTAATGGCTTTGGAATTCAATTCGTACGCCCGCTGTGCCACAATCATGTTCACCATCTCATCAACTACCTGTACATTGGAGCCTTCCAGATAGTTCTGGATGACAGAGCTCTTTTCCACCATATTGCTGGTAGCCTCATTGATGGGCTGGCCGCTGGCCGCAGACTGCGCATACAGAGTCTCCGCCATCTTGTCCAGGCCGTTGGGATTGTTAAACTGGAACAATCCGATTCTGACACCTATGGGCTGCGGATTGTTTTTGGCATCAGGGTAGCAAAGCTCCCCGTACTTATTCACGCTGACATCTGACAGAATATAGGTATTGGCCAGGATAATGGGCTGGCCCGTAGTACTCAATACCGGCAGGCCGTCTGAATTTGCCAGCATATTGCCGTTGGGACCCAGGGTAAACTGAAAATTACCATTTCTCGTATAGTATGTATTGCCGTCCGTCCCTCTCAGGGCAAAGAACCCCTTTCCGTCGATCATAAAATCTGTATCGCTCTCGGAGGCCAGCTGATTTCCCTGTTTAAAAATTGTGGTGATCGCGGAATTGCGGACACCCAATCCCACCTGAGCCGTGGTAGGCTTCTGATCCCCGTTTGCAGTAGTTGTCTTCGTCTGCAAGGTCTGATATAAAAGAGTCTTGAATTCATTTACATGCGTTTTATACCCCTGGGTATTTACATTTGCCAGATTATTTGCAATCGTATCAATGTTTGTCTGCTGCGCAATCATTCCGGTTGCTGCTGTCCATAAGCTGCGTACCATAATTATCTGTTCCTTTCTGTGCTGTTTTCCGGTATCCGCCCTTTTGAAACTGCCTCTCAGACATGCCTCAATACCTGCATGCGCTATTCTTCGGACATTCCTTAAGCTTTGCCGTATATCTCCCGCCTGCATGAGCCCCTTTTCAGGCAGGCTTTAAGATCTGCCGTATATATCCTGCCGCCTGCATGAGCCCCTTTTCAGGCAGTCTTTATACTCTTCCAAGCTGCGTTGCCGCTATTTCAAGAGAGCCGTCATATGTCTGGATAATCTTCTGATTACTCTCATAGGCCCTCGTAATAGCAATGAGATTCACCATCTCGGACACGATCTGTACATTCGCCATCTCCAGGTAACCCGACTTGATCTCGGCTGTTCCCCGTGTGGCCCGCGCGCCCTCTACCGGCCTGTAATATGTCTCGCCGTATTTTTCCAGATAGTTATAATCTTCAAAATCAGCCACCTGAATCGTGGCCACCGCCGTACCATTCTGCGTGATCCTTCCGTTGCTGTCGATCTGCGAATCCTGGAGAGTATTCAGGCGGATTCTCCTGTTCTGGGTATCCAGCACATAATCTCCGTCCTCCGTCACCAGATATCCCTGGGTATTCAAAGTAAACTGTCCGCCTCGGGTGTACATGGTGGAAGTCTCGCCTGCCTTGTTGGTAAATTCGATGGCAAAGAAACCGTCCCCCGCCAGCGCCAGATCATAGGTATTGCCTGTAACCCGGAAAGAACCCTGGGTAAAATCCGTATAATTCTCCCCGATCTTCACACCGGGATTGTTCCTGCCGATACGCTGGGTTACATTCCCCACCGACGCATCTTTAATCTTAACCGTCAGCACTTCATCAAAAGACTGGCTGGTGGCGCCTTCCTTCTTATAGCCCACTGTGGATGCATTGGCCAGATTGTTCGTCAAAGTATCCATTCTGTGCTGCTCATTAATCATGCCCGTATAGGCAACGTATAACCCCTTTAACATGGTATGCCTCCTTTATACTACATGCCATTATAATCGGAAAGGAACTCCACATACTTGCCTGTTCCGATTGCCACCGCCGTCATGGGATCCTCTGCGGTAATGGTATTAATCCCTGTCTTGGAAGAAATCAGCTCTTCCAGCCCTCTCAGAAGGCTGCCGCCTCCTGTCAAAACAATTCCTCTGTCTGCAATATCTGCCGCCAACTCGGGAGGAGTCTTCTCCAACACGCTGTGGATCGTCTCCACCACCTGAGAAGTTGTCTCACGCAATGCTTCTTCTGTCTCTTCGGAAGAAACCTTCACCGTCTTAGGCAGACCTGTCACCAGATTCCGCCCTCTTACATCCATGTAATCCACTTCCGGACGCTTGTAGGCAGAGCCGATCTTAATCTTCAGATCCTCTGCAGTCCTCTCGCCGATAAGAAGGTTATGCTTTTTACGCATATAGCGTACAATCGCCTCGTCAAAGTCGTCTCCGGCCACCTTAATGGATGCGCTCACCACTGTCCCGCCCAGAGAGATCACCGCAATGTCCGATGTTCCTCCGCCAATGTCCACGATCATATTACCGCAGGGCTTGGCAATGTCAATTCCTGCCCCTATGGCCGCCGCAATGGGCTCTTCGATGATCTTCACATCCCTGGCTCCGGCCTGATAGGTGGCATCCTCCACCGCTTTCTTCTCCACTTCCGTGACACCGCTGGGCACGCATACCGCAATGCGCGGCTTCCTGAAAGTCTTCCTGCCCAGAGCCTTCTGTATAAAATACTTCATCATCTTCTCGGTAACCGAGTAATCGGATATAACCCCCTGCCGCAGAGGTCTGACCGCAATAATATTGCCCGGCGTCCTGCCCAACATCAGACGCGCATCCTCTCCGATCGCTTTAATTCGATTGGTGTCCCTGTCAAAGGCCACCACAGAGGGCTCCTTCAACACAACGCCCTTTCCTCTGATGTATACTAAAATGCTGGCTGTACCCAAATCAATCCCGATATCAGTGCACTGCATATTATTAATACCCCTTTCCGCTGGATTCATATTTACCAAATAAAGTCATACATGTTTTATTATAACCGAAAAAAATCCATTTTCATAGGGGTTTATGAAAATTTTAATAAAAAGCGGACATGTATACAATCCGAGGCAAAAACAACCTTCTGTTTCGGAAAAACTTCTATTATCATTTCGGCAGGCTGCCCCGGTATCTTTAGGTATTTCCTGATTTTTCTTCAACCATTTCCTTCCAGTTACTTCCTGGCTCTGTCCCGATCCAGAATTTTCTTCATATAGATGCCTGTATAGGAGGCTTCATTTTCCGCGATTTCTTCGGGCGTCCCCCTTGCAATGACAGTTCCGCCCCGGTCTCCTCCCTCCGGCCCCATATCAATAATATAATCCGCGGTCTTGATCACATCCAGGTTGTGCTCGATGACAACGACAGTATTGCCGCCTTCCGTCAGTCTGTGGAGAATATCCACCAGCTTATGCACATCCGCAAAATGAAGCCCCGTGGTGGGCTCGTCCAGAATGTAAATCGTCTTGCCCGTGCTGCGCCGGGAAAGCTCCGTGGCCAGCTTAATCCGCTGCGCTTCTCCTCCGGACAGAGTGGTAGACGGCTGCCCCAGCTTCACATAGGAAAGCCCCACATCATACAGAGTCTCGATTTTGCGCCGGATAGAAGGAACATTTTCAAAAAAGACCAGTGCCTCCTCAACCGTCATATCCAACACATCGAAGATATTCTTCCCCTTGTACTTCACGTCCAGCGTCTCCCGGTTATAGCGCTTGCCCCCGCAGACCTCACAGGGCACATAAACATCGGGCAGAAAATGCATCTCAATCTTGATGATGCCGTCTCCGCCGCAGGCTTCGCAGCGTCCGCCTTTTACATTAAAGCTGAAACGCCCTTTGCCGTAGCCCTTGGCCTTGGCATCTGCCGTGGAAGCAAACAGATCCCTGATCTGGTCAAACACGCCTGTATAGGTGGCCGGGTTGGAACGGGGCGTACGGCCGATGGGAGACTGGTCTATGGCGATCACCTTATCCAGCAGTTCCATTCCCCGGATTTCCCTGTGCTTTCCGGGAATGCATCTGGCACGGTTCAGATCCCTGGCCAGACGCTTATACAATATCTCGTTAATCAGAGAGCTTTTCCCGGAGCCTGACACGCCTGTTACGCAGGTCATGATCCCCAACGGAATCTCCACATTCACATTTTTCAGATTATTCTCTCCGGCCCCCATCACCTTCAGAAAACCAGTAGGCCGGCGCCTCTCTTCCGGAACGGGAATCTTCAATTCACCGCTTAAATATTTACCGGTGACGGACCCAGGCACTTTCATAATCTCCTCCGCCGTGCCGCAGGCCACAACCTCGCCTCCGTGAGAGCCGGCACCGGGGCCGATGTCCACCACATAATCTGCCGCCAGCATGGTATCCTCGTCATGCTCTACTACGATCATGGTGTTCCCCAGATCCCTGAGACTTTTCAGAGTATTCAGCAGCTTATCGTTATCCCGCTGGTGAAGTCCGATACTGGGCTCGTCCAATATATAGCAGACCCCTACCAGGCCGGAGCCGATCTGGGTAGCCAGCCGGATACGCTGGGCCTCACCGCCGGACAAAGTTGCGGTGGCCCTTGACAGGGAGAGATATTCTAACCCCACATCCACCAGAAATCCCACCCTGGCCCGAATCTCCTTCAGCAGCTGTTTTCCGATTAGCTGCTGCTGGCTGGTAAGCTGCATTTCTTTCAAAAACACATTTAATTCCAATATTGACATGGATGTAATCTCGTAAATATTTCTATTGCATACCGTCACCGCAAGAGATTCCTTTTTCAGACGCATACCCTTACATTCCCTGCAGGGCGTAATGCGCATAAAGGTCTCATATTCCTGCTTCATGGTCTCGGAAAAGGTTTCCCTGTATTTCCGTTCCACATTCCTCACCAGGCCCTCGAAGGCCACCGGATAGACACCGCTGCCCCGCTGTCCCTGATAATACACCTCCACCTCTTTTCCGTTGGTACCCTGGACCAGGATCTCCTTTATCTTCTCCGGATACTTTTCAAAAGGTGTATCCAGATCAAAATGGTACTCCTTGCACAGAGCCTGCAGCAGGGCATTGGTAAAGCTCGATTTGTCCATGCAGGACTGCCAGCCTGTGACGGCAATAGCCCCTTCATTGATGCTCCGCCTGGGATCCGGAATCATCAGCTCTATGTCAAACTCCATCTTATAGCCCAGACCGGAACACACCGGGCAGGCACCGAAGGGATTGTTGAAAGAAAAACTCCTTGGCTCGATCTCGCTGATCCCGATTCCGCAATCGGGACAGGAAAAACTCTGGCTGAAGGTCATGGGCTCCCCCCCGACTACATCCACCAGCAAAAGCCCTTCCGCCAGATTCAGCACATTCTCAATGGAATCCGCCAGACGCCGCTCTATCCCAGGCCTTACCGCCAGACGATCCACCACGATCTCGATATTGTGCTTGATATTTTTATCCAGTGTAATCTCCTCCGTCAGCTCGTAAAGATTACCGTCTATCCGCACACGCACATAGCCGCTGCGGGATGCACGCTCCAATACCTTCTCATGCCGGCCCTTCCGCCCCCGGACCACCGGAGCCAGAAGCTGCAGTCTGGTCCCTTCCGGCAGTTCCATAATCTGATCCACCATCTGATCCACGGTCTGCTTTGCAATCTCCCTGCCGCAGTTCGGACAGTGGGGGGTACCGATCCTGGCATAGAGCAGCCGGAAATAATCGTAAATCTCCGTCACGGTTCCCACTGTAGAGCGGGGATTGCGGTTGGTGGATTTCTGGTCTATGGAAATAGCCGGAGATAGCCCCTCGATTTTCTCCACATTGGGTTTCTCCATCTGACCCAGGAACTGCCTTGCATAGGAGGACAGGGATTCCATGTAACGACGCTGCCCTTCCGCATAAATCGTATCAAAAGCCAAAGAGGACTTCCCTGAACCTGACATACCTGTCAGAACTACCAGCTCATTCCTGGGAATATCCACATCAATGTTTTTCAAATTGTGTTCTGCTGCCCCTCGTATTTTAATATATTCCCTGGGCCGCATCTTTTTGATTCCATCCATTCTCTTTTGCCTCCTGACGAATTCTTCTATATTATTTGGGAAACAAATGCCGCTTCCTTTAAAATCTATTATTTATATCCTATACTTGCTTTATGATTTCGTTCTGCTCTGTCACCGCTTTGCACTCTGCAGCGATACCCCGTCTCCCTATAAATGCTTTCACATATCCTGCATACTGCCACATACCGCATCCGGAAACCGCGATAAGCAGCGGCAAAAAGACCAGCAAGTATCTTGCCCGTGCCTCAAACAGCATTTGATAAAAAAAGATTCCCAGGAAGCTGAGGATCAAAATATCGTATTCCGCTCCCTCTTCTTTTCTGTAAAGACAGATCCCCGGTATCCCCAAAATACAGAAAAGCCATACCAGCTGGCACAGAGTATAATACTGTTGCTGATCTTCCCCATCCGGCCAGAAACGCTCTCTAAGCCATTGCGTCAAACCGGTGAAACTGGCAATGTCTTCCGGATAATAGTCCTCCATCCATACTTCCGTCCCCCATCCAAAGGTCCCGTCGTTAAAGGTCATCACCATCTTCCTCAGCCAGAAATAGATCGTCCCCAAAACGCCCCTTTCCTTCAACCGTTCTGATGCCCGCTCTAACGCTGCCTCATTGCGGACGCTCTTGTCTGTCTGAAACTCTCCGAAAATTGCCGCATCCTCCCCATTGTATCCTCCGGTGGTATCCTCATTCAGACCCATATAAAAATAGTTCTGCCAGGAAGCCTCTACCTCCGGATTAAAATCCAGGCCCATCTCTTCAATCATATAGCTTTGGAAACTCTTTACTCCAAGCAATAATCCTGCTATCAGCACGCCTTCTGCCAGAATAATCTTCCAGTATCTCTTAAAATCTGTCAACAGCTCAAAGATCTCCATTATAATAATAGCAATCAGCAAAATATAGACACTGGGCTTGATCATTCCCCCGATTACTACACTGAAAATCGCCAATGCGCTATATAAATACTTTAAAACGTTCCTTGTTTCTTTTTGATAGCAGATATAAAAATAAGCACACATCACAGGAAATACGATTCCGTACATATCCGTATAGGGCGCTATTTTCCACGGGCTTATCCCTGCCAGAACCAGATACAGAAAAAATGTCACAACCACCGGCATAATCTGATCTGTCAGCTTCTTCACGGTAAGGCAGGTGAAATATCCGCCCACAGACACCAGCGCGCAATTTACCTGCAGCCAGATAAAATCTGATATATAAGGATATCCCTCAGCCTTCTCCGCAATCTCGTAAAGCTTTCCCAAAATATAGGATATTGGAATGTTGTTTGAGTACATAGAAAGATAAGTGACATATCCCAGTTCCTCTTTTACAGCTACCACTTTGGCATAGCTTCTAACCACCATAATATCCCACGGAAGTTCAAAGGCAATTTCCTTAGCCAATATGATATTGACGAAATAGAGGCCGGCAAATAATATCAGCAATATCAGGTTTATCCATCTGTTGTATTTTCCTGTAACGAAAACATCCGCCTTCCGCAAAAGCAGAAATAGCGTGCCTGCCAGTCCCGCCAACGCAATTACTAAGAGAAGCTGATTCGGCACCAAAGTACGCAACTTCATGCCGCTGTAATAATGCATATTGTTCCCAATAAAACACACGCAGCACAGAACCGGCAAAAAAACTACAAGCAATAGAATCCGAAATATTTTTCTCAATGGTCTCCTTCCCCCATATCCCTGAGTTTCGACTTCAGTTCGATCATCTTGTCCCGCAGCTCGGCGGCCGCCTCAAAATTCAGATCCGCTGCAGCCTTCTGCATCTTCTTCTGCACATCTGCGATGAGCTTCTCCAGCTCTTTGCGGCTCATGGACTCCGGATCCTTCTCGAAACGCATCTCCTCCCTGGCGATGACCTTGGATATTGCAATTAAATCCCGAACTGCTTTCTTAATCGTTGTAGGAGTAATTCCATGCTCCTCATTGTATTTCATCTGGATCTCCCGGCGCCGATCAGTTTCGCTGAGAGCAATCTGCATAGATTCCGTAATCGTGTCCGCGTACATAACCACATGCCCTTCCGCATTTCTGGCGGCCCGGCCGATGGTCTGTATAAGGGATGTGGCACTTCTCAGGAACCCTTCCTTGTCCGCATCCAATATTGCCACCAGGGAAATCTCCGGTATATCCAATCCCTCTCGCAGCAGATTGATACCCACCAGCACATCGAACACATCCAGACGCATGTCGCGGATGATTTCGGCCCGCTCCAGCGTGTCTATATCCGAGTGCAGATATTTCACCCGGATCCCCACTTCTTTCATGTAATCCGTCAAATCCTCCGCCATCCGTTTGGTCAATGTAGTCACCAGAACCTTATTATGCTTCTCCGTCTCCCGATTGATCTCACCGATCAAATCGTCGATCTGTCCCTCTACAGGACGTACATCCACCTCCGGATCCAACAATCCGGTAGGACGGATAATCTGTTCCGTACGCATCAACTCATGCTCTTCCTCATATACGGAAGGTGTGGCGGACACAAACAACATCTGATCAATATGAGTCTCAAACTCCTCGAAGTTCAGCGGCCTGTTGTCCATGGCAGATGGAAGCCGGAAGCCGTAATCCACAAGAGTCTGCTTCCGGGATCGGTCTCCTGCATACATTCCCCGGATCTGAGGGATGGTCATATGAGACTCGTCTATAATGATAAGAAAATCATCGTTGAAAAAGTCCATCAGCGTCAGCGGCGGCGCCCCGGCCGGCATACCGTTCAGGTGACGGGAATAGTTCTCGATACCGGAACAGAATCCCGTCTCCCGCATCATCTCGATATCGAAATTCGTCCTCTCCGCAATACGCTGGGCTTCAATGAGCTTGTCCTCTCCCTTAAAGTAACGGACCTGCTCCTCCATCTCTTTTTCAATATTATCACAGGCAATCTTAATCTTCTCCTGGGAAACCACATAATGAGAGGCGGGAAAAATAGCAACATGGTTCAAAACCGCATGCACCCTGCCAGACAACGGCTCCACTTCCGCAATCCTGTCGATCTCGTCCCCAAAAAATTCTACCCGGATGAAATAGTCGCCGCCCTGAGCGGGATAAACTTCAATCACATCGCCGTGGACACGAAAGCACCCTCTGTGCATGTCCATCTCATTGCGGGTGTACTGAATATCCACCAACTCCCGAAGCACCTGGTCTCTGTCCTTTATCATGCCCGGACGCAGGGAGACTATCATGTCCTTGTATTCGTCAGGACTGCCCAGGCCGTAGATGCAGGATACGCTGGCCACCACTACTACATCCCGGCGCTCCGTCAGGGATGCCGTGGCCGAGAGACGCAGCTTGTCTATCTCATCGTTGATGGAAGAGTCCTTGGCGATGTAGGTATCCGAGGAAGGGACGTAGGCTTCGGGTTGGTAGTAGTCGTAGTAGGACACAAAATATTCTACCGCGTTACTCGGAAAATACTCTTTGAACTCACCATAAAGCTGTGCCGCTAATGTCTTATTGTGCGCTATTACTAAAGTCGGCTTGTTAAGCTGTGCGATCACATTCGCCATGGTAAAGGTCTTGCCGGAACCCGTAACCCCCAGTAAAGTCTGGAATTGATTGCCTTCCTGAAACCCTTTGACCAGGGCTTCGATGGCTGCGGGCTGGTCTCCGGTGGGCTTGTATTCGCTGTGAAGTTCGAACATTTTTTGTGCAGTTTGCACAA
>OFFY01000288.1_pt1 | contig 52474 bp, 43 predicted proteins | sample 1521481 | NCBI WGS metagenome assembly OFFY01 (sample SAMEA3504117, study PRJEB24116) | mouse gut metagenome | biome: mouse gut; feature: mouse-associated habitat; material: faeces | place: Denmark | collected 2011
TGCCGATCGTATCTTGAATTTTCAGGATGTTTGAGGTATTATATTATCGTCATAAGTCGGAAACAAAGATGAATGGGAATTCAGGCGTTATCCGTGTTTGATGCGGTATAGAGGATTAGGACGGATAACAGTGGATGCGGGAGGAAAAGAATATGAAAGTAGTGATCATAGGCGGTGTTGCAGGCGGAGCAACGGCTGCAGCGCGTATTCGACGTCTGGAGGAAACGGCGCAGGTGATTATTTTGGAACGTTCCGGATACGTTTCCTATGCAAATTGCGGTCTGCCTTACTATATTGGCGGCAGGATCCGCAGCAGGGAGGCGTTGACGCTGCAGACGCCCGAAAAATTTCGAAAACGGTTTTGCATCGACGTTAGGACCAGACATGAGGCAACGGCGATAAATCCGGATCGGAAAACGGTTACGGTCCATGAATTGGAAACGGGAAGGGTGTATGAAGAAAGCTATGACAAGCTGCTGCTTTCTCCAGGGGCAAAACCCGTACAACCGGATATTCCCGGAATAGACAGCAGCAGGCTGTTTTCTCTGCGTACCGTAGAGGATACGCTGCGTATCCGTAAATTTATCGAGGAGAACGTACCGAAAACGGCGGTTTTGGCAGGCGGCGGTTATATCGGACTGGAAATGGCGGAAAATCTTATGGAAATGGGGATCGCCGTTACCATCGTACAGCGTCCGGACCAGCTGATGAATACGCTGGATTACGATATGGCAGCTTTTGTACATGCGAAAATGAGAGAAAAGGGCATTGCGCTGAAGCTGGGAAGCAATGTAACCGGGTTTGAAGAACGGGAGAATGCCATAGAGGTCCGGCTGCAGAATGAGGAACCGATCCGGGCGGATCTGGCAGTTCTTGCGATTGGAGTAAGCCCGGATACGGATATTGCTGAGAAGGCCGGGATTCAGCTTGGGATCAAAGGGAGTATTGCAGTCAATGATAAAATGGAGACATCCGTGCCAGAAATCTATGCGGTAGGGGACGCGGTTATGGTTAGCCACAGCGTATCCGGCAGAGATGCCGTTATATCACTTGCAGGACCGGCCAATAAACAGGGGCGTATCGCGGCAGATAATATCTGCGGCGGTGACAGTCATTACCAAGGTTCCATGGGTTCTTCTGTGATCAAGATTTTTGATATGACCGCTGCCTGTACGGGACTGACGGAGAAGGCGGCGAAAGAGGGGAACATATCTTATGATAAAATTGTTCTGTTCCCGCCGTCTCATGCAGAGTATTATCCGGGGGCAAAAACAATGGCGATGAAAGTGCTGTTTGAAAAAGATACGCTTCGCCTGCTCGGCGCTCAGATCGTCGGTTATGAAGGGGTGGATAAACGACTGGATGTTTTGGCAGCCGCCATTTGCGCCGGAATGCGTGCCGATCTTTTGAAAGATCTGGATCTTGCTTATGCGCCGCCGTATTCCTCCGCAAAGGATCCGGTAAATATGGCGGGATTTATGATCGAAAATCTGGCATCCGGAAAAATAAAACAATTTCACTGGGATGAGGTATCTAAACTTCCGCGGGACGGCAGTGTGTTCTTGCTCGATGTCAGAACAGAAGCAGAATATCAAAAAGGCCATGCGGACGGATTTGTGAATATTCCGGTTGACAGCCTCAGGGATCATATCCATGAGATTGATCTTCATAAACGGGTATATGTGATGTGCCAGTCCGGCGTAAGAAGCTATCTGGCATGCCGGATTTTGAGACAGAAAGGTTTTGACTGCATACATCTTTCGGGAGGATATCGGTTTTATCAAACGGTAACGAGTGAAAAATGTTTTGGGCCGTATTCGTATCCGTGTGGTGCGGAAAAATAAAGGGCGTGTAATATAACCATACAGCGGCGGCTTAAAACAACAGACCGCCGTTATTTTTCTGGAATTTTTGAAACGGATGGCCAGGACACCGGAAAATGATGCAAAGTTGCATAATTTTGAATGTGTGCTATAATCTAATGGCAGCGGGATTCATCTGCTTGCAGGGAGGATAGCTGCTGCATTGCGTTTGATTTTGTATTTGAGGACTTGCAGGGAGGTTATCAATGTTAGAATTAAGAAATATATCCTACGAAGTGGAAGAGGATCGGGAGAGCCGTGAGATCTTAAAGAATATCAGTCTTACGATCGACGATCATTTTGTGGCGGTCACAGGACCCAACGGCGGCGGAAAATCCACTTTAGCGAAAATTATTGCGGGTATTATAAAACCGACGTCGGGACAGATTATATTAGACGGTACGGATATTACGGGAATGAGTATTACGGAACGGGCGAAGGCAGGGATCAGCTATGCGTTCCAGCAGCCAGTTCATTTTAAGGGGCTTACGGTCAAAGACCTGGTTTCCCTTGCGGCGGGACGCACGATGCGTGTGTCCGAGATTTGCGACATCCTTTCGGAAGTAGGTTTATGTGCAAAAGAGTATATCGACAGGGAGATCAACGGCAGCCTTTCCGGTGGAGAATTAAAGCGCATCGAAATTGCCATGATCACCGCAAGGGGTACGAAGCTTTCGATTTTTGACGAACCGGAGGCGGGAATCGATCTTTGGAGTTTTAACAGCCTGATCCATGTGTTTGAGCGGATGCGTAAAGAGATTAACGGTATGATCTTAATCATTTCGCATCAGGAGAGGATTTTAAATATTGCAGACCGCATCATTTTAATTTCGGACGGTCTGGTTTCGGCATCCGGCAGCAGGGAAGAGGTCATGCCGAAGCTTTTAAATACGGAAGGAGCCTGCAGTGCGCTGACGGGAAAAGCACAGTAAAAATTACGAAAGCAGAAGAAGGAGGCAGTGATGGATAAAATAGAACAGAACATGTTAGAGCAGGTAGCCGGACTGCATGAAGTTCCGGCAGGCGCTTATAATATCCGTTCCAACGGAAAAATGGCGGGCAGGAATACGACTGCCAATATTGATATTATTACAAAAGAGGACAAGCAGGGGATCGATATCTGCATTAAGCCGGGGACAAAAAAAGAAAGCGTGCATATTCCGGTTATTTTGAGTGAGAGCGGGTATCAGGAGATGGTATATAACGATTTTTATATCGGAGAGGACTCGGATGTGACGATCATTGCCGGCTGCGGGATTCATAACTGCGGGACAGACACGTCCAAACACGACGGAGTTCATACATTTTATGTGGGGAAAAACGCGACCGTACGCTATATAGAAAAGCATTATGGAGAAGGCGACGGAAACGGTGAAAATATCATGAATCCCGTGACCGTCGTCTATTGTGAAGAAAATGCTCGTATGGAAATGGAAACGACGCAGATCAAAGGAATCGATTCAACGAACCGTATTACAAGAGGAGAATTAAAAGCAGGAGCAAGTTTAGAGGTGCGGGAAAAAATTATGACGCACGGATCGCAATATGCGAGAACGGAATTTGAAGTGGATTTAAACGGAGAAAACTGCAGCGCCAACGTGATTTCCCGTTCGGTGGCAAGAGATGCCTCCAAACAGGAATTTTTCTCAAAAATCAACGGCAATGCATCCTGTGCCGGGCACAGTGAATGCGACGCAATTATTATGGACGACGCCGTTGTAACGGCAAGTCCGTCTCTTACGGCAAATCATGTGGATGCGGGACTGATTCATGAAGCGGCGATCGGCAAGATCGCGGGAGAGCAATTGATCAAGCTTATGACGCTGGGATTAACGGAAGCAGAAGCGGAAGCGCAGATCATCGGCGGATTTTTAAAATAAATAATACGAAAATCAATGATTTTCGTATTATTAAAATATTCGTATTATTTTTGAAGAAACCGGAATTTTTCTTCTTCGTCGCTTCCGGATGAAAAAGCGGCGCTTCCGGTAATATTTGATTTACGCAGACATTCGGTACACAGGGAACCAAATGTAATATCTTTGCCGCATTTTTGGCAGTGCAGTGTTTTAACCGTCGGTTTATCGAGATCCTTATATTCGATTCTGCCTTCGCGGATCCATCCCTTTACTTTGAAAAGGGGAATGTCAAAATGCTTGGAAACGTCAAATTCCGTTACGTCATTTTCTCGGATAAAATCTTTCACCTGGGAAAAGAGAATGCGTTCCTTACATGCGGGGCAGACCTCGCCTGGATAGTCTGGCGGAAGATTGCGGCGGCATTCTTTGCAGACGGACTCGGAATGCTCGAATAATGATTCTGCTTTTTGCGTTGCCATATGTAATAAGCCTCCTTTCCGGAATAGTATATCACAATGCGTTCCAGAAAGGAATGCCATATTTAAAAAAATGAGAAAGGAAACGGCGTATGCCTGGAAACAGAAATAAAAATGAAGATCCGATCGCAGTCTTTGATTCCGGCGTGGGGGGAATCAGCGTGCTTCGGGCGTTATTGGAAGAGATGCCGAATGAAAATTACCGGTATTACGGAGATTCGGCAAACGCGCCCTATGGTACGAAGAGCTTAGAGCAGGTGCGCAGTCTGACGGTTTCTCATGTCGACCGTCTGATTGCAGAAGGGGCGAAAGCGGTCGTTGTCGCCTGCAATACTGCGACAAGCGCTGCCGTTCGTTTTTTAAGGCAGAAATATCCGGCTGTGCCGGTCATCGGTATTGAACCGGCCCTAAAACCGGCGGCGCTTTTTAAAAAGCATCCGAATGTCGTTGTAATGGCGACGCCTATGACGATCCGGGAAGAGAAATTCCACAATTTAATGGAACGGTATATGGGGACGGCGCATATCATACCGCTTCCTTGCCCGGGATTGATGGAATATATCGAACATGGGGATATTCACGGAGAAGAACTGGAGCAGTTTCTGGCGCGTTTGTTTGAACCGTTTGAGAAGCAGAAACTGGATGCCGTAGTCTTGGGATGTACGCACTATCCGTTTGTCAGCAGGGAGCTTACGCATGTGCTGGGAGAGGATGTCACGCTGTTTGAAGGAGGACCCGGAACGGCAAGGGAGACAAAGCGGAGGATTGCCGCTGCGGGGCTGCTTCGGTCCGGGACAGAAAAAGGGACGATCCTGTTTGAAAACAGCAGCCAGCCGAAAGAGAAAGAAAAACTCTGCAGAAAATTGCTTGGAATTATATAAACAGATAGAAGGAAACGATAATTACGGTTGAAATGAATTGGCAAGTCCAGTATAATAAGTCATTGGAAACGTAGAAAAACATATGGAGGAAGGATAGGATATGTATACATTAGAAGATATTCAGGCAGTCGATCGTGAAGTTGCAGATGCAATTACTGCGGAATTTAAACGGCAGAGCAGCCATATTGAGCTGATCGCATCGGAAAACTGGGTCAGCCCGGCAGTGATGTCTGCTATGGGCAGTGTGATGACAAACAAATATGCGGAAGGATATCCGGGCAAACGCTATTACGGCGGATGCGAATGCGTGGACGTGGTGGAAGAGCTGGCAAAGGAGCGCGCAAAAGAATTGTTCGGCTGCGATTATGTCAATGTACAGCCGCACTCCGGTGCGCAGGCGAATATGGCGGTTCAGTTCGCTATTTTAAAACCGGGCGATACGGTTATGGGCATGAATCTGGATCACGGCGGACATTTGACGCACGGAAGTCCGGTGAACTTTTCGGGAAGTTATTTCCATATCGTACCGTACGGCGTCAATGACGAGGGATTCATCGATTACGATAACGTAATGGAAATCGCAATGGAATGCAGGCCGAAAATGATTATTGCAGGCGCAAGCGCATATGCCAGAGCGATTGATTTTAAAAAATTCCGCGAAATTGCAGACGCATGCGGCGCCGTTTTGATGGTGGACATGGCGCATATTGCCGGACTGGTTGCGGCGGGCGTGCACGAAAGTCCGATTCCTTATGCTGACGTTGTAACGACGACTACCCATAAGACGCTGCGCGGACCAAGGGGCGGCATGATCTTATGTAATCAGGAAGCTGCGGATAAATATAATTTTAACAAAGCAATCTTCCCGGGGATTCAGGGAGGTCCGCTGATGCATGTGATCGCGGCAAAAGCAGTATGTTTCAAAGAAGCGCTGCAGCCGGAATTTAAAGAATATCAGAAAAATGTAGCCGCAAATGCACAGGCACTGTGCAAAGGCCTGCAGGAGCGCGGGATTCAGATCGTTTCCGGCGGAACCGACAATCACTTGATGCTGGTAGATCTGACGGCTTATGGCTTAACAGGAAAAGAAACGGAAAAACTTCTGGATTCTGTCAATATTACCTGCAATAAAAATACGATTCCAAATGACCCGAAATCTCCGTTTGTGACCAGCGGTATCCGTATAGGAACGCCGGCAGTGACTTCCAGGGGATTCAATATAGAGGATATGGATCAGATCGCAGAGGCAATTGCCATGATGATCAAAGAAGGAGAGGCAAGAGCCGAAGATGCGAAGGCAATTGTAAAGAACCTGACAGAAAAATATCCGCTGAAATAATACATCAAAAGATTCGAGTATGTATATGGCTGTGCAATCTCAGGTTGCATGGCCGTATTTTTTGCAATCTTTGTTTGTTTATGATAGGATGGTAGAAAAAGAATGTGAGGTTTATATGGACGATTTATTAAAAGTAGGCATTATCACGAATACGCATGGACTGCGGGGAGAAGTGAAAGTATTTCCTACGACGGATGATGCGAAGCGCTTTTTGGATCTGGATGCAGTGATTTTAGATACCAAAACAGAAAAGAAAACCGTGGAAATCGAAACGGTCAGGTTTTTTAAGAATATGGTCATTTTAAAGATGAAAGGATTTGACCATATCAATGACGTCGAAAAACTTCGGAAAGCAGAGTTGTATGTGACAAGGGAACAGGCGGTGCCTCTCGGTGAAAACGAATATTTTATTGCGGATCTGATCGGTCTTTGCGCGGTGTCGGACGAGGGAGAAGCGTTGGGAAAAGTTGCGGATGTCATTCAGACAGGCGCCAATGATATCTATGTGATCCGCCGTCCGGAAGCGTCCGATTTGTTAGTCCCGGCAATCCGTCAGTGTGTCAGGGAAGTGGACCTGAAGAATCGTTCGATTACCGTTCATCTGCTGCCGGGGCTGCGGGAATTAAATCAAAAATAGTGCCTGTCGGCGGAGAGAAAGATCTTATGAATGTATATATAAAAATCGGGTTATTTATTCTTGCAGAATTGATGTTAAACAGGATTGTAAGCCTGGTGTTTCATCTGATGGCAAAAAAGCACAATTCGGTCCATCTTCGATTTACAAAAAGTATTGTCAAAGTATTTATTGTCATTGTGGTACTCTACAGTCTGGCACAGCAGTTTGAAGTGACAAAGGACATTAGCAAGACGCTGCTGCAGAGCAGTTCGCTATTTATTGCGATTGCCACGTTTGCCGCGCAGCAGGCATTGTCCAATGTGATCAGCGGGATTTCTGTGTCGCTGTCCAAGCCGTATAATGTAGACGAAAAGATCCGGGTGGTTCAGGGAAGCAGCGTAATTGCGGAAGGAATTGTAAAAGATATCACCATACGGCATACAATCATCCGCCAGTTTAATGGAGAGAGCTGTATCGTACCCAATTCGGTGATGGACGCCGCCGTGATTACGAATACAAATTATACCGGAAATATCGGGAATTTTATGGAAATCGAAGTCGCTTATGATACCGATATCGAGAAGGCAAAACAGTGTATGCAGAATATATGCATCGAACATGAGATGACGTTAAACACCGCGGAAAATAAAGTCTTTATCAAAGGATTTACGCAAAACGGCATCCTGTTAAAAACAACCGTCTGGACGGAAAATCTGGACGACAGTTTTCAGGCGTGCAGCGATATCCGTGCGGCTCTCGTGACAGAATTTCAAAAGAACGGCATTGTGATTCCGTATCAGACCGTAACCGTACAAAATCCGTAGACAGAGGTGAGACAATTTGGATACAGAAGTTACAATTTTTATCGTGGAAGATGATGCGGCATTGGCCGATGAAATCCGGCAGTTTTTGGAAAAATGGGGATATCGTGCGGTGGCGGCAGAGCGTTTTCGGGATATTGCGGCAGAGGTTCGTGCATGCTGCCCCCAGTTGATTTTGATGGATATTAATCTTCCCTGGTTTGACGGGTTTTACTGGTGCAGGAAAATCCGTGAGAGTTCACATGTTCCGATTCTTTTTATCAGCAGCCGCGACGATGAAAAGGATAAGATCATGGCGATTGCCCAGGGCGGAGACGATTTTGTAGAAAAACCGTTTCACTTAGAACTGTTAAAGGCCAAAATCGAAGCAGTCGTAAGAAGGACGTATCAATATAAAATCCAAACACCCGTGTATGTAGCGCCGGAACTTTCGTTTGATCCGGATACCTCCTGTTTGTCTTTTTGCGGAAGAAAGCTGGAGTTCACCGGATCGGAACAAAAAATCATGTCAAAACTGTTGGAGCAAAGACCCGGCGTGGTAACGAGAGAGGAATTGATGACGGCGCTCTGGGGCATGGATGAGTTTGTTTCAGACGGAACGCTGACAACGTTGATCTGCAGGCTGCGGCATAAGCTGAAAGCGTTTTGTTCGGACGAATTGATTCTTACGAAGAAAGGACAGGGATATTATATCGAATGACTTATCTCAAACGGCAGAAAACGTATATTTTCTTTCTGATTTTCCTCTGCGCTTCTTATAATCTTTATTTTATCTTTTTGGTTCCGAATGCCGATTGCGCATATCTGGCATATCTGGATCTTTTACTGTTTGTCTGTATGCTGACCCATATAGGAATCGATTATTTCAGATGGAAAAAAGTAAAGAACCAAAAAGAAGAGCTTCTAAAGTCAAACGGGCTGATTTACCGGGAGTTTTTGGGGCTGGAACATTATGAAATTGCCGAACATGACGTATCCGTATTGACGGAACAGCTGAGGGAACAGATGGAATTAAATAGTGATCTGCAGGATTATATTGCCAAATGGTGCCATGAAGTCAAAATTCCCCTTTCCGCCTGTCTTTTGATGAATGAAAAAATCGAAGACGGCAGTCTGCGCGTTGCGATGAAAGAACAGCTTGAGCGGATCAATACCCGGTTAAAAGACGCGCTGCTGGGATGTAAAATACAAAGCAGCCTGTTCGACATTCAAATCAAACGGGTCAGCCTTACGGACTGCGTGAAAACGTCTGTAAAGAACCATCAGTTTTTTTTGATCAGAAATCATTTCCGCTTAGAACTGCAGGTCGAAGATTGCATGATTTATACGGATAAAAACTGGTTTGTCTATATTCTGGATCAGCTGATCGGCAACGCCGTAAAATACTCTGCAGAAGATCCCGTCTTAAAGATTTGGAGTAAACGCAGCGAAACATCGCTTGTCCTTTTTGTGGAGGATCACGGGGAGGGCATCCAAGCGTGCGATATCCGCCGGATTTTTGAAAAGGGCTATACCGGCAGCAGCCACCACAACGGAAAATACAAATCTACGGGAATGGGATTGTATATGACAGCCAGAATTGTGGAAAAATTGGGATATCGGATTTCGGCGGAGAGCGAGGAAGGCTCGTATACCAGATTCAGGATTGAAATTCCGGAAACACTGTGACATAATAAGAAAAACATCGTTTTTCAATCGGCTGTAAGAGGAGGTAATGATGTATGGCAGAAAGAGAATTGCAGATTTACGGACAGGCAGGACCGATTCATATCAGGCCCTACGAGCATCATGCAAAGTATTATGAGACGGACCAGATGGGAATCATCCACCATTCCAATTATATACGCTGGATGGAAGAAGCGAGGATGGATCTGATGGAACAGATCGGTCTTTCTTATAAGGGAATGGAGGGAATGGAGATCATCAGTCCCGTGCTTTCCGTATCCTGTGAATATAAAAGTATGGTACATTTTGACGATACGGTAGTGATCGAGGCAAAGATTGCGGAATACAATGGGATTAAAATGAAAATGGAATACCGGATGACCGATAAAAAGACAGGAGAATTAAGGACGCTGGCGGTCAGCGAGCATTGTTTCTTAAACCGCAGCGGAAAGCCGATTTCCCTGAAACGTTCGTATCCGGAACTGGATACGAAGTTTTTTGAATTTTACGAGGAGAATGAGGATGTCTGATTCTATCCAAGCGCGGTTAGCTGCGCTTCGCGCGGAAATGGCAAAGCGCGGCATAGACCTCTATGTGGTTTCTTCGTCAGATTTTCACGGTTCCGAGTATATCGGAGCGTATTTTAAAACAAGAGAATACCTGACCGGATTTACCGGTTCCGCAGGCACGGCGGTTATTTTGCCGGACGAGGCGTATCTTTGGACGGACGGAAGATATTTTATTCAGGCAAAGCGCGAACTTTCCGGCAGCGGGATTTCTCTTATGCGCATGGGAGAAGCGGGCGTGCCTTCCGTCCGGGAGTTTGTACAAAAACGTCTGCCGATGGGCGGCTGTATCGGTTTTGACGGCAGAACCGTCAGTGCAAAGACGGGGGAAGCTTACCGTAAAACAGCCGTGGAAAAAAAGGGAACGCTCTGGATGCAGGGTGATTTGACGGAGGCGTTTTGGACAGATCGGCCGAAGATGCCATGCGCTCCCTTTTTTATCTTATCGGAGCAGTATTCCGGAAAAAGTACAGCCGATAAACTGGCGGATATCCGAAACGAGATGAAAGAAGCGGGGGCAGATGTGCATCTGCTGTCGTCTCTTTGCGATATTGCATGGATTTTAAATGTACGGGGGAATGATATTACCCATGTTCCGGTGGTGTTATCGTATCTTGCGGTTACCATGCGGGAGTGTATCTGGTTTTTACGGGAAGAAATGATAACCAAAGAGCAGAGGGCGTATTTAGAAGAAAATCATGTGGCGACCCGTCCTTACGAGGCGATCGATGCTTACATCGCTTCACTGAACGCAGGCGCCGTGCTCTATGACGGGGAAACTCTCAATATGAAACTGGCGGCGTCGATTCCCAAAGGCGTGCAGGTAATTCCTGGGCACAATCCGTCCGAATGGCAGAAAGCCGTAAAAAATCCCGTAGAGACAGAGCATATCAAACGCGCCCATATCAAGGACGGCGTGGCGTTTACAAAATTTATGTATTGGCTGAAAACGCGGGTCGCGTCCGAAGAGATCACGGAGATTTCCGCTTCGGAGTATCTGCTGAAACGGCGGCAGGAACAGGAACATTTTTTAGACGTCAGTTTTGATACGATCTGTGCGTACGGAGAACATGCCGCCATGATGCATTATGCGGCGTCGAAAGAGACAAACGCGCGTTTGAAGCCGGAAGGATTTCTGCTGGTGGATTCCGGAGGGCATTATCTGGAAGGGACGACAGACATTACAAGGACGTTTGCGCTGGGAGCGGTTACAAAAGAGATGAAACGGCATTTTACGGCGGTTGTGCGTGGAAATTTAAATCTGGCGTCGGCGAAATTTTTGCAGGGCGTAAAAGGAACCCAGTTAGATGTGCTGGCAAGGAAACCGATCTGGGACCTGGGACTGGATTACCGCTGCGGCACGGGACACGGCGTCGGCTATCTTTTGAATGTGCACGAAGGACCGAATGCGTTTCGCTATAAGCAGCGGGAAGGTGCCGAAGATCTGACCGTATTAAAAGAAGGCATGGTGACGACGGACGAGCCCGGTATTTATCTGGAAGGCGCATACGGCATCCGCATCGAAAACGAACTGTTATGTCAAAAAGCGGAAGAAACCGAATACGGACAGTTTTTGTGTTTTGAAACTATCACCTATGCTCCGATTGACTTAGACGCGGTAGATGCGTCGGAATTGACCGAAAGAGAAAAGATGCAGTTGAATGCATATCATCAAAAGGTATATAAGATGCTTGCTCCGTTTCTGACGGAAGAAGAAGCGGAATGGCTGAAAGGATACACGAGGGAACTATGAAAAAATTAGTATTGATCGACGGACACAGTATTTTAAACCGGGCGTTTTTTGGGATTCCGGATCTGACAAATGCAGAAGGCGTGCATACCAATGCCGTGTACGGGTTTTTGAATATTTTATTTAAAATTATAGACGAGGAGCAGCCGGATTATCTGACGGTTGCTTTTGACGTGCATGCGCCTACGTTTCGGCATCGCATGTATGCGGAATATAAGGGAACCAGAAAACCGATGGCCGAGGAACTGCGCCAGCAGGTTCCTTTGATGAAAGAAATGCTTACGGCAATGGGTGTTGTCATAGTGGAACGGGAAGGCTATGAAGCCGACGATATCTTAGGAACGCTTGCCGGACGGGCAGAAGAAGCGGGACTCTCCGTTTCACTGGTGTCCGGAGACCGGGATCTGCTGCAGCTGGCTACGGAGCAGGTTAAGATCAGGATTCCAAAGACAAAACGGACGGGAACGGAAATCGAAGATTATTATGCGGGCGACGTGAAAAACAGATATCAGGTCACGCCGAAAGAGTTTATTGATGTCAAAGCGCTGATGGGGGATGCGTCGGATAATATTCCGGGCGTACCGGGCATCGGTGAAAAAACGGCGACGAATCTGATCGCGGCTTACGGCAGTATAGAGAATGCTTACGGACATTTAGAAGAGATCAAACCGAACCGGGCAAAAGAAAAGCTGAGAGAAGGCTACGATCTTGCCGTTTTGTCCAAAAAACTGGCGGCGATCGATACCAATGTCCCGATCGATTATTCGTTAGAAGCTGCAAAACTCGAAAATCTCTATACAAAAGAAGCGTACCTGCTTTGTAAACGTCTGGATTTGAAACAGATCTTAAGCCGTTTTCAGACGGATGTGCAAAAGAACGGCGTGGAGGAGAGTTTCCGCAGCATAGAGGATTTTGCGCAGGCAGACGCGTATCTGACAAAAGCAAAAGCGGCGGGAAGTTTAAGTATCGTTCCCGCAGCGGATGGAGGGACACTGCTCGGCGCTGCAGTCTGTTTCGGAAAAGAAGATACGGCTTTTCTGCCGGTGACGGGATTGCTGACAGAAGAGTATTTAAAGGGGAGACTTCTGGATCTGATCCAATCGACGGAGATTTCTTTTCTGGATTTAAAAGCGATGGTGAAATTCTTCTCGCTTCCGACCAATGATGCGGCGCTTAGGGAAAGGCTGTTTGACTGCACAATTGCGGCGTATCTGCTCAATCCGTTAAAGAACGGCTATGAATATGAAGACATTGCAAAGGATTACCTGAATCTGATGATTCCTTCCAGAGAAGATTTTCTTGGGAAAAGGAGCTTTGCAGCGGCGATGGAAGAGACGCCGGACGAATGTTTGAAATGCGTCTGTTATATGGCGTATACTGCGTTTTCAGCAAAAGAAGTGTTGGAAGCATCCTTAAAAAAAGCGGATATGGATACGCTGTATCGGGAAATGGAACTGCCGCTGGCCTATGTGCTGGCAGATATGGAGCAGGCGGGGATTGCGGCAGATAAGCAGGCGCTTGCCGATTACGGAAAAGGTTTGCAGGAGCGGATTTGTGAACTGACGCAGAGCATATATGAAAAAGCGGGAGAAGAATTTAATATCAATTCTCCCAAGCAGCTTGGCGTGATTTTATTTGAAAAACTAAATATGCCTTACGGAAAAAAGACGAAGACCGGATATTCCACGGCGGCGGACGTACTTGACAAGCTTGCGCCGGAGTATCCGCTGGTGGCGGAAATTTTAGAATACAGGCAGCTTGCAAAGCTAAAGTCTACCTACGCAGACGGTCTGGCAAATGTGATCGATGAAACGGGCCGGATTCACAGCACATTCCATCAGACGATTACGGCGACCGGAAGAATCAGCAGCGCAGATCCGAATCTGCAGAATATTCCGATTCGGATGGAGCAGGGACGCCTGATTCGGAAAGTTTTTTCACCGGCAGAAGGATGCGTTTTTGTCGATGCGGATTATTCTCAGATCGAGCTTCGCGTGCTTGCCCATATGTCGGGGGACGAGCAGTTGATCGAGGCGTATCGGCAGGCGGAGGATATTCACCGGATCACGGCGTCTCAGGTTTTTCACGTTCCGTTTGACGAAGTGACGGATTTACAGAGACGCAATGCAAAAGCCGTAAATTTTGGAATTGTGTACGGGATCAGTTCGTTTGGATTAAGCCAGGACCTGAGTATCAGTAAAAAAGAAGCGGCGGAATATATCGAGAGGTATTTTGATTCCTATCCGAAGATCAAATCCTTTTTGGACGGGCTGGTGGCGCAGGCAAAGGAAAAAGGGTATTCCCTGACGCTGTTTTTGCGCCGCAGACCGCTGCCGGAACTCTCATCCGGTAATTTTATGCAGCGTTCGTTCGGGGAACGCGTGGCAATGAACGCGCCGATTCAGGGAACGGCGGCGGATATCATTAAGATTGCAATGATACGCGTGCATGACCGCCTGGCGGCGGAAGGAATGAAATCCAGGCTGATCCTGCAGGTGCACGACGAGCTTTTGGTAGAGGCAAAGTCAGAAGAACTGGAAGAAGTAAAGAAGATTTTGCTGGAAGAGATGCAGGGAGCCGCCAGGATGTCGGTCAATTTAGAAATCGATATGCATACCGGAACAAACTGGTATGAGGCGAAATAGGTGGAACTATGAGATTTATTGGGATTACAGGAGGAATCGGAGCCGGAAAATCAGAGATTCTGCATTTTATAGAAAAGGAATATCCGGCGCGTATCATTTTAGCGGACGAACTTGCGCATCAGCTGATGCAGCCGGACGGGATCTGCTTTCCCAAGATTCGGGAACTGTTTAGCGGCGAAGATATGTTTCTTTCGTCCGGCGGTTTGGATCCCGTTAAGGTTTCGGAAATGATTTTCCGGGACAAACAAAAGCTTGAGCAATTAAACCGCATTGTGCATCCTGCCGTTAAGCGGGAAATTATAAGAATTGCAGAAGCGGAACGCGCCGCGGGAACAATTTCATATTTGATTTTAGAAGCGGCGCTGCTGATTGAAGAGGGATACGGCAAGATCTGCGACGAGCTTTGGCTGATCGATACTTCAGAGAAAAACCGCCGTATACGGTTAAAAGAAACCCGTGGATATTCCGACGAAAAAATAGACGCGGTATTTGCAAACCAGCTTTCGGAGGAAGCATACAGAACACACTGCAGTATTGTGATCGACAACAACGGTTCTCTGGAAGAGGCCTGCCGTCAGGTCAAAGCGGCGTTTGCGCGCTTGGAACCGAAAAAAGATGTTTAAGGAGATGAAAAGATGGAGAAGAGAGAAATCGGGGGCGAATTGGTATTCGGACTGGACATCGGAACACGGAATGTCGTAGGAACCGTCGGATACAAAATCGGAAAAGAATTTATCGTGATGGCGCAGTATTCCAAAGAGCATGAAACACGTGCGATGCTGGACGGGCAGATCCATGATATCGGCAGGGTGTCAGGCACGATTAGGGCTGTAAAAGAGGCGCTGGAAAACGAGACGGGCCAGACGCTTACGTCTGTCTGCATTGCCGCAGCCGGGCGCGTATTAAAAACCGTGACGACAAATGTGGAACAAAACTATGAGGCGGAGTCGGTTGTTTCTGCCGAAGACGTTCATACGCTGGATCTGCTGGGCATAGAAAAAGCGCAGGAAATCTTAAAGGATGAGAACGATACGAATTACAAATTTTACTGTGTCGGTTATTCCGTTGTAAAATATTACTTAAACGACGAGGTATTTTCCAATTTGGAGGGACATAAGGCAGAGAAAGTCGCAGAGGATATTATCGTTACATTCCTGCCGGAAGACGTGATTGATGGTTTATATGCAGCGGTTGCAATGGCGGGACTTACCGTTGCAAATCTGACGTTAGAGCCGATTGCGGCGATGGATATTGCAATTCCGGAAAATTACCGGATGTTGAATATTGCACTGGTCGATATCGGCGCAGGAACTTCCGATATCTGTGTCACAAGAGACGGCAGCATCATCGCATACGGCATGATCCCGCTTGCCGGAGACGAGATCACGGAACTGATCGCACAGAATTATCTGGTAGATTTTCAGACGGCAGAGCGTATGAAACTGGATTCCACAACCGGGTCGGAAATCGAATATACGGATATTATGCTGCTGAAACATACGATTCCGGCAGAGGAAATATGGGAATTGACAGACGGAATGGTCAATACGGTCGCTTCGGATATTGCAGATAAGATTCTGGAATTAAACGGAGAGAGGAGCGTCAAAGCCGTCTTTATCGTCGGCGGGGGCGGAAAAATTCATGGATTTGACAAGCTTCTGGCAGACAAGTTAAAGCTTCCCTATGAGCGTGTGGCGCTGCGCGGAGAAGAAGTGCTGCAGTCGGTGACGTTTGAGCAGCCGGAAATCAGAAAAGATCCGCTGCTGGTGACGCCGGTGGGTATCTGCCTGAATTACTGTGCGCAGAAAAACAGTTTTATGCTGGTTCATTTTAACGGAGAACGGATTAAATTATATGACAATAACAGGCTGACAATTGTAGACGCCGCGCTTCAGGCAGGATTTCCAAACAGTTCCCTGTTTCCGCGCCGCGGGAAAGAAATTAATTTTACGGTCAACGGAAGCCCGAGGATTGCAAGAGGAGAAGCCGGAGAACCTGCGGTTGTAAAAGTAAACGATACATTGACGAATCTCAATGCGCCGCTGACGGCAAACAGCTACATTACGATTGAGCCTTCGACAGAAGGAAAACCGGCGGAAATCACGGTTGCAGATATCGCCGAATATGTGGAGGAAACGATCGGTTTTCAGGTCAACGGACAGACGGTGACTTGTCCGAAACTGATTGAGGCAAACGGAGAGATTGTGCCGTCTTCCTATCAGATTGCGGAAGGCGACGAAATTAAGACGAGGGATTACTATACGCTGCAGCAGTTGATGGATTATATGGATATTCAGCCAAACGAAGACTGGATTGTGACGGTAGACCACAGCCCTGCGGACAGCGATACGCGTATTTATGCAGGCGTTACGGTGGAATGGACGGAAAAATCCTGGGAAGCAGAGGAAGAAGACGAGCTTTTGGAAGAAGAGATACAAGAACAGGAAGCAGAGGATCAGGCAAAACCGGAAGAAACAGAGGAACCGGAAGAAGCGGGCGTACCGCAGGAAAGCGCAGAAGAATCGATTAGGCACGCCGAAGGGATGCAGCCGGCAGGCAGAAGGGAGCCTTTGGATGACGGCGACGGCATGGAAGTTTGGGTGAACGGCTCTCCGGTCAATCTTACCGGAAAAGATAGTTTTATCTTTGTGGATATTTTTGATTTTATTGATTTTGACCTGACGGCGTCAAAAGGAAGACTGATCGTAATCAAAGTAAACGGAGAATACGCAGAATATACGCGTCCGCTGCATAACGGCGATACGATTGAAATTTATTGGGAAGAGAAGTAGAGCGATGGAATTATGCAGTATAGCAAGCGGAAGCAGCGGAAATTGCGTTATGGCGGGCGACGGCAGGAGCCATTTGCTGATCGATGCGGGCATCAGCGGCAGAAGAATTGAGCGGGGATTGCAGGAGCTGGGTCACAAGACGTCCGAGATGAAGGCGATTTTGGTCACGCATGAACATATCGACCATATCAGCGGCATCGGTGTGCTTGCCAGAAAGTACAGCATCCCCATTTATGCGACGGAAGGAACGAAACAGGCGGTGTTACATACAAAGACGGTCGGTTCGATCGATCCGGATTTATTTCATACGATCGTTCCCAACGAGACGTTTCGGATCGGCGATCTGGAAATCATACCCATTCGGATTTCCCATGATGCGGCTGACCCGGTTGCGTATAAGATCAGAAGCAACGGGACGTCGGCTGCTGTCGTGACCGATCTTGGCAGGTTTGACCATGAGATCATTGAACATTTAAGGGGGCTGCATCTACTTTTGCTGGAAGCCAATCATGATGTCAATATGCTTCAGACGGGTCCGTATCCTTATTTTCTGAAACAGAGAATTTTCGGAGATAGGGGACATTTGTCGAATGAACTCTGCGGACAGCTTTTAGGAAAGATTTTACACGATCAATTTCGAGCGGTGATGCTGGGGCATTTAAGTAAAGAAAATAATTTTCCGGAGCTTGCATATGAGACAGTACGCCTGGAGATTACGATGGGGGACTGCCCGTATACCGGGAATGATTTTCCTATTTATGTGGCGGAACGGGAATGTGTGACAAGACTGCCGTCGGTGTAGAATGTTGGAAAAGGATGAAATCAGGATGATAAAAAAGATCGGAATATGTTTCCTGGGCATTGTGCTTCTTTTGGCTGCCGTAATTTTGGGATATGTCCTTTATATGCAGGCGCAGTATTACAGAATCGAAGATTTTATGAAAGTGGAGACAAAAAATCAAACACAGGAACGGGCCAAACCGGATACGCCGTACCGTATCATGACTTATAACATAGGTTTTGGCGCGTATTCGGCGGATTATTCGTTTTTTATGGATACGGGAGAGATGAAAGACGGCACGAAAACGGCGGGAATGCATGCTAGGGCGGTTTCAAAGGAAGCAGAAGAAAAGAATACGGCGGGCAGCCTTTCCGTTTTGCAGCGGCAGAAGGCGGATTTTATGTTTGTGCAGGAAGTGGATGAAAAAGCCACCAGAAGCTATCAGGTCAATCAGAGAGCGGCGCTGGAAGAAGGGCTTTCCGATTACGCCTGTGTATTTGCAAATAATTTTCACAGCGCGTATCTGTTTTATCCGTTCTCAGAGCCGCATGGCTCCGTGGAAGCGGGCATGATGACGTTTTCCAAATACCGCATTTCGGAAAATATCAGACGGCAGTTTCCGGTCAGCGATGCGTTTTTTACGAAATTCACAGATCTGGACCGCTGCTTTCTCATCAGCAGGCTTCCGGTGGAAGGAGGAAATGAACTTGTTTTGATTCAGGTGCATCTGAGCGCATACGACGAAGGCGGGAAGATTCGGGCAAAACAGCTTGCGCGGCTAAATGAAGTTTTAAAAGAAGAGCGTGAAAAGGGAAATTATGTCATAGCGGGCGGGGATTTTAATCATGATATTGCAGGGTCGATCGAAAATTTCCCCTCTGAGCAAAAAACGCCCCAATGGGTATACCAGCTTTTCGATCAGGATCTGGCGGAAGGCTTTCGGTTTGTAAAGGCAGAAAATGCAGAGGAAGTTCCAACCTGCCGGGGCGCGGACATGCCGTATGAGGAAGGCGTGACGTATACGGTGATCGTGGACGGATTTCTCGTATCGGACAATGTAAGCGCAGAGGCAGAAAATCTGGACGAGGAATTTTTATATTCCGACCATAATCCCGTCGTTATGGAGTTTGTGCTAAAAGGGGAGACCTGAAAAGGGTGCCGGATAGAGTGGAGGAGAAGGAACATGCAGATTGTAGATGGAAAAGAATATATTTCGCAGGTAAGAATTTGATTTTAGAATATGCGCTTTCTGTAAGTGACCGTCATAAGGAGACGGTCATTTTTCATTGTCTAAGAAGAGCCAATCCATTCTTGAAAATCCTTTTGATACCCTGTAAAATAAAAGAATCAAAGGATTAGAAAACGGGGAAAGCAAACAGCCTAAGATCTTGCGCCCGTACCGTTTGTTCTGAAACAACAGCCCAAAACGCTGCGGGAGCTTTTAACGCAGCTGACAGAACTGCTTGTAAACAAATACAATCAAAGAAAAGAGCAGGGGGCGTCTAGGCTGTTTGCGGAGGATACAAAGATAAAGGATTTGCATATTTTGTCCCAGATTCGATCATAAAATGTCTGATGTTTTATGATGGCGTTCTGCTCTTTCATACGCTTTGAAATTTGAAAGAAATCTTTCCAATTGTTCAATTGTATGATAGAATGGAACACAGGACTGAAAAGAGGATTGATTTCACGTTGTTACTTTAGAAATTTAAACTTTAGAAGTGCAAAACGTTTCATTACGAATATCTTTTTGCCGTACGGCAACAGATTAATCCTGCGGGATTTTCTATGTTATCGTATGACAAAAATAAGGAAAAGGAGAATTAAAAGTATGCCTGTAACAGATTTACTGGAGAGGAACCACAAATTATACAGTGACGAGGTCGCGCTGGTGGAGTTAAATCCGCTGGTAAAAGACACGAGAAAAACAACCTGGAAGGAATACGACCTGGTGCAGCAGACTTCGGCGGTTCCGTACCGCAGGGAGATTACCTGGAGTATTTTTGACGAAAAAGCCAATCGCGTGGCAAATATGCTGCTTGGCCGCGGAATCCAAAAAGGAGACCGCGTGGCGATTTTGATGTTCAACTGCTTGGAATGGCTTCCGATTTATTTCGGGATTTTAAAAACGGGGGCGATTGCCGTCCCGTTTAATTTCCGTTTTTCTGCGGATGAGATCAAATACTGCGCAGATCTGGCACAGGTGCATGTTCTCTTTTTCGGGCCGGAATTTATCGGAAGGATAGAATCTATAGAAGAAGAGCTTGGCAAGGGACGTTTGCTGATCTATGTCGGCGACGGGTGTCCGACGTTTGCAGAAAGCTATCCGGAGCTGGTAGCGGACTGTTCCAGCCAGGCGCCGCTGGTACGTTTAGAGGATGAAGACGACGCCGCTATTTATTTTTCGTCCGGAACGACGGGATTTCCAAAAGCGATTTTACATAACCATGAAAGCCTTCTGCAGGCAGCGCAGATGGAGCAGAGGCATCATCTGACAGACCGGAACGACGTGTTTTTGTGCATTCCGCCCCTTTACCATACAGGCGCAAAATTTCACTGGATGGGGAGCTTATGCGCAGGCAGCAGAGCCGTCTTATTAAAAGGGACGACGCCGGAAATTATTTTGGATGCCGTTTCAAAAGAACAATGTACGATTGTCTGGCTTTTGGTTCCGTGGGCGCAGGATATTCTTGTTGCGCTGGATCAGGGAGATCTGAAGCTTTCGGACTATCAACTGGATCAGTGGAGACTGATGCATATCGGCGCGCAGCCCGTTCCTCCGTCACTGATCAAACACTGGAAAGAATATTTTCCGAATCATTTATATGATACGAATTACGGTTTGTCGGAATCGACAGGACCCGGCTGCGTACACCTGGGGATCGAGAATATCCATAAGGTAGGTGCGATCGGCGTTCCCGGCTGGCGTTGGAAGTGTAAAATCGTAGACGAAAACGGAAACGAGCTGCCGCAGGGAGACGTCGGAGAACTCTGCGTGAAAGGACCCGGTGTGATGACGTGTTATTACAACGATCCGCAGGCTACGGCAGAGACGATAAAAGACGGCTGGCTGTACACGGGAGATATGGCAAAGATGGATGAAGACGGATTTTATTTTCTGGTAGACCGCAAAAAAGACGTGATTGTCAGCGGCGGTGAAAATATTTATCCGGTTCAGATTGAGAATTTCTTAAGCGCATACGAAAAAGTACAGGATGTGGCAGTGATCGGGCTGCCGGACGAGAGGCTGGGAGAAATTACCGGCGCGATCATTTCCGTAAAAGGCGGAATGGAGTGTACCGAAGAAGAGATCGACGAGTTCTGCAAAAAACTGCCGAGGTACAAACGTCCCAAGAAGATTATTTTTGCGGAAGTTCCGAGAAATGCCACCGGAAAGATTGAAAAACCTGCGCTTCGGAAAAAATACGGTGCGGAACATTTGGTGGCGCGGCAGAATATGGGTTAAAAAGCTGGCAGGCTTTGTTTTCAGCTTTAACAATACGGCGTTTCCATTACGCCAACGGAGGTAGGCATGATACAAAAAACAGCGGCATTAAAAGAGCTGAATAACAATTATAAACAGCCGGGAAATCAGCTTGTGGTTTTTTACGGAAGGGAAGGCTGCGGAAAAGAATTGTACATCCGTAATTTCCTGAAAGGGAAAGAATTTTTCTATTACCGGGCATGCGAAGTGTCGGATGAAGAACAGGAAATGCGGTTTGCGAAAAAAGTAGAAAAGCAATTTCATCTGGATTCGGAAGAAAAGGATTACCGCATTTATTTTGAAAAGATGAAGAGCAGCGGCCAAAGCAAATTGGTTGTGGTATTGGATGAATTTGAACATCTGATGAAGAAAAATTCGGTGTTTCTGGAAAATATACTGAGGCTGAAGCGAAATAAATCCGAAGACGGTTCGGTTATGATCCTGCTCTGCAGTTCCTCTCTGGTGTTTGTAGAGCATAAAATGACGGCGGTTTTAGGGAAAGCGTTCTATGAAATCGACGTCATACATAAAATCCAGGAAATGACGTTTATTGATATCGTGCGCTCTTTTCCGGAAAATTCCGTGCGCGACTGCATTGAAATTTTTGGGGTAATCGGCGGGATTCCGGCGTATTTAAAGGAGTGGGACGGCAAAAAATCCCTCAAAGAAAATATCTGCGGCAATATTCTTTCTCCGAATTCCGGCCTGTTTTTAGAAGCGGAGCATTATCTTCGGACGGAGCTTCGCGAGCTGTCTGTGTATAATACCATATTGACGGCGATGGCGGGCGGATGCCAGAAGCTAAATGAACTGCATAAATATACGGGATATTCCAGGGCCAAGGTCAGCGTTTACCTGAAACATTTGATGGAATTTGAAGTTGTGGAAAAGGTTGTCTCTTTTGAAACCGGGGGCTGGGAGAATGCGCAGAAAGGTATTTACCAGATTAAAAATACGCTGCTGCATTTCTGGTTTCGTTTTGTATTTCCAAATCTGTCGGATTTGTACCTGTATACGCCGGAAACGTTCTATGAGATGCATATTGCCGGGGCACTGGATTCGTATCTGGAATATTATTTTCGGCAGGTATGTATGGAATATATCAAACTGATGAATCGGGCGAAGAAACTTCCGATTCAAATTCATAAACTGGGAACCTGGATCGGAAAACAGGGAAATATCGACATTATCGCGCAAAATTCCGTGCGTGAAAATATCGTGGGAATCTGCCGGTGGTCACAAGAGGGGCTGACACGGCCGCATTTGGATGAGTTGGAAGAATTGATGAAAAAAGCGCGCATTGGGGCAAAGCATTATTTTTTATTTTCCGGCAGTTCATTTGATGACGAACTGAAAGAATTGGCCCAAAAAGATGACCGGATTACGCTGATCGATTTGGCAGATTTATAGACAGAGGATATTTATTTATGGCAAAAGCATTGTTTATAGCAGAAAAACCAAGCGTTGCACGGGAGTTTGCGAAAGCGCTGCACATGGATATGAGAAGCTATAACGGATACAAAGAAGGGGAGCAGGCGGTAGTTACCTGGTGTGTGGGACACCTTGTGACAATGAGCTACCCGGATGCGTATGATATCAAGTACAAAAGATGGAGTTTATCGACGCTGCCGTTTATTCCCGCACAGTTCAAATATGAAATCATCGGGACGGCTGCAAACCAGTTTCAGATTGTAAAAGAACTGTTAAACAGGAAAGACATCGATACGATTTACGTCTGTACAGACTCTGGACGGGAGGGAGAATATATCTACCGCCTGGTGGAACAGATGGCGGGCGTAGAGGGGAAGCAGAGAAAACGCGTCTGGATCGATTCGCAGACAGAAGAAGAAATCCTGCGCGGCATCCGGGAGGCCAAAGATCTCTCGGAATATGACAACATCGCAAAAAGCGCATATCTTAGGGCAAAAGAAGATTATCTGATGGGTATCAATTTTTCCAGGCTCTTAACATTAAAATACGGAGATGCAATTGCAGATTATCTGCATGAAAAATATACGGTCATTTCTGTCGGGCGCGTGATGACCTGTGTTCTCGGTATGGTCGTGCGAAGGGAACGGGAAATCCGGAATTTTGTAAAAACGCCCTTTTATCGTGTCATCGCAAATATCAGGTTTCATCAAAAAATGATCGGCGCCGAATGGAGAGTTAATCCCAAATCTCGTTATTTCCAGTCCAAAGAACTTTATAAAGAAAACGGATTTTTAAAAGAAGAAACAGCGAAAGAGCTGATTGATTTCCTGTCCGGACAGCCGCTTTTGACAGAAAAAGTGGAAAAGAAGAAAGAGACGAAACATGCGCCGCTGTTATATAATCTTGCGGAACTGCAGAATGACTGTTCCAAATTTTTTAAAATCAGTCCGGATGAAACGCTTGCCGTCGTACAGGAGCTGTATGAAAAAAAACTTGTCACCTATCCGCGTACGGACGCAAGAGTGCTCTCTACTGCGGTTGCAAAGGAAATTTCAAAAAATATAGAGGGATTAAAAAATATTCCGGGTATGCGTTTGTTTGCGGAAGAAATTTTAGAAAACGGCGCATATAAAAACATTGCGAAGACGCGCTACGTGAACGATAAGCAGATTACCGATCATTATGCGATCATTCCGACCGGACAGGGGATAGGCGCGTTAAAAGCGCTCAATCCCCGCGCCGTCAACGTCTATGAAGCGATTGTACGGCGGTTTCTTGCCGTGTTCTATCCGCCGGCGGTTTACCGTAAAATCAGCCTTACAGCCATGGCGGCAGAAAAAGAACAGTTTTTTGCCGCGTTTAAAGTGCTTGCGGAAGAGGGATACTTAAAAATCATGCAGTATTCGTTTCAGAAGAAGAAAGAGCCGGGAAAAGACAAAGAGACCTGCGATAAAGAGCTTTTGGAACATATTCTGACGTTAAAAAAGAACGATTTGCTTCCGCTGGAAGGTTATGAGATCAAAGAGGGCGAAACATCTCCGCCCAAGCGGTATAATTCCGGTTCCATGATTCTTGCAATGGAAAACGCGGGGCAGCTGATCGAGGATGAAGAGCTGCGGTCTCAGATCAAAGGCAGCGGAATCGGCACAAGCGCGACGCGGGCAGAGATATTAAAAAAACTGGTCGGAAACAAATATCTGGCGCTGAATAAAAAGACACAGGTCATTACGCCTACATTAATGGGAGAAATGATTTACGACGTTGTTTTTATGTCGATCAAGTCGCTGTTGAATCCGGAGCTTACCGCGAGTTGGGAAAAAGGTCTTACGTATGTGGCAGAAGGAAGCATTACGGAAGAAGAGTATATGGAAAAACTGACGAAATTTATCCAAAGCCGGACGAACGGGGTGTTAAATCTGAATAATCGGTATCTTCTGCAGGAATATTTTGACAAGGCGTCCGGATATTATAAAAACGAGAAACGTTCATAGAATTCAATATGTGGTAAAAAGGAGAAGTGATCATGGAACAGTGCAGAGTGAGAAATTTGTATCAGTTAGAGGAAACGATTGCCGCCGAATTATTGGAGCGCGTGGAATATCCATGGGAAGCGTTAAGCGAAATCAGCGATTTTATCCGTAAAGCGGGGCCTTCCTTAGATCCTGAGGTATACGAGAAACGGGGAGAAGACATCTGGGTGGCAAAGAGCGCCAAAGTGGCAGAAAGCGCCTGTTTAAACGGACCGCTGATCATCGATGAGGAAGCCGAAATCCGTCATTGTGCATTTATCCGCGGAAGCGCGGTGGTAGGCAAAAAATGCGTAGTAGGAAACTCTACCGAATTAAAAAATGTCATTCTTTTTAATTCGGTTCAGGTTCCCCATTATAATTATGTGGGAGATTCTGTTTTGGGTTATAAATCCCATATGGGCGCAGGCTCGATTACTTCCAATGTAAAATCGGATAAAACGCTCGTTGTGGTAAAAGGGAATGGGAAGAAAGCAGAAACAGGACTGAAAAAATTCGGCGCAATGCTGGGAGATTATGTGGAAGTCGGCTGCAATTCCGTATTAAATCCCGGAACCGTAGTCGGCAGGCATACGAATATTTATCCGCTGTCTATGGTCCGCGGCGTGATTCCCGCCGATTCCATCTATAAGAACCAAAACGAAATCACCGCAAAAGAAGAACGCTAGATTATGGCAGAAAAAAGTCTTGCATTCGGCCTGTCGGACGGATATACTAAAGGCATGTATTACGCATGGAATTTTTAAGAAACAGGAGGAAATTATGGAACAAAAGGGAAGATTGACACTCCCAACCGACGTAGATATGGTGGAGGAGACAATACGGTTGAAAGAGCTGCTGGGTGCAGATGCATTGCGGGACTGCGACGGAACGACATTTCCGGATGCCTTGCTTTCCCAGGATGCGAAAAAGTATGCCACCTATTATACGACAAGAAAGGATAATGAGTGGGCAGAAGCGAATCCGGACGAAGTGCAGCAGGAATATCTGATCAGCGACCGTGTAACCGCAAGAGGAAAGACGCTGCGGATCGAGCTGATGAGAGGTTTTCATAGAGAACAGTTAAAAGTCAATACGATACATGATCCGAAACGCTGGTGGGAGGTCATCGACCGTACAACGGGAGAAGTAGTGCCGACAGACCGGTGGGACTATGACGAAGCGGCCGGCGAAGTAGAAATTATGACGATTCCGTACCATGAATATACAGTAAGTTTTCTGGCATTTTTAATCTGGGATCCGGTGCATATGTTCAATTTTATTACGAACGACTGGAAAGACGCGCCGCATCAGATTACATTTGACGTACGCCTGCCCAAGACGCAGCAGCATGTCAAAGAGAAACTGAAACGCTGGTGTGAAGAGAATCCGGACATCAATGTTGTGCGTTTCACAACGTTTTTCCACCAGTTTACGCTGACATTTGACGATAAAAAGCGTGAAAAATACGTGGATTGGTTCGGATACAGCGCAAGCGTCAGTCCTTATATTCTGGAACAGTTTGAAAAATGGGCAGGTTATAAATTCCGTCCGGAATTTATCGTAGACCAGGGATATCACAATTCTATTTTCCGTGCGCCCAGCAAAGAATTTCTGGATTACATTGAATTTCAGCAGATAGAAGTCAGCAAACTTGCCAAAGAAATTGTAGATATCGTGCATTCCTACGGAAAAGAAGCGATGATGTTTGTCGGAGACCATTGGATCGGAACGGAGCCGTTCGGCAAATATTTTGCGAATATCGGACTGGATGCCGTTGTAGGATCCGTAGGTGACGGCGTGACGATGCGTATGGTTTCCGATATCAAAGGCGTAACCTATACGGAAGGGCGCCTGCTGCCGTATTTCTTCCCGGATGTATTCTGCGAAGGGGGAGATCCGATCAAAGAGGCGCAGGTGAACTGGTTAAAAGTAAGGCGTGCGATCCTCCGTTCTCCGCTGGATCGCATCGGATACGGCGGATATTTAAAACTGGCAGCCGAGTGGGACGGTTTTATCGACGCAATTCAATTTGTCGTAAACGAATTCCGCCTGATTCATGAAAACATGCAGGGGGTAAGCGCATATACGGCTCCGTTTAAAGTGGCTGTGTTAAGCTGCTGGGGACCGCTGCGCGGATGGATGTCCAACCAGGTACATCATTCCATCTGGCACAGAGAAATTTATTCCTATACCGGCGTACTGGAGTGTTTAAGCGGAATGCCGTTCGATGTGGAGTTTATCGGATTTGACGATATTAAAAACGGAATTTCCGAAGACATTAAAGTAATTCTCAATTTCGGCGACGCATATACGGCGTTCAGCGGGGATGCGAATTGGATCGACGAGGAAATCGTAACCGCAATCCGTGCGTTTGTAGATAACGGGGGCGGGTTTATCGGTGTCGGAGAGCCGACGGCATATCAGTTCCAGGGACGTTATTTCCAGTTAAGCGACGTATTGGGCGTTGACCGTGAAATGACGTATTCCCTGAGTACGGACAAGTATAATGAGTTAAATCCGGATCATTTTATTCTGGAGGATATCGAAGGAGAGATTGATTTCGGCGAGGGCATGAGCCGTATTTATGCACAGGGCGAGAATTATCAGATCCTTTCCAAAGACGGCGAATACAGCCAGCTGGTAGTCAATACGTATGGAAAGGGACACAGCGTTTATTTTGCAGGACTTCCGTATTCCCCGCAGAACTGCAGGATTCTGCTTCGCGCCATCTACTATGCGGCGGGAGAAGAAGCGGAAATGAAGAAGTTCTATGTCAGCAATATGGATACGGAACTTGCCGTATTTGAAAAGACCGGAAAGATCGCAGTGATCAATAATGCGGAAGAAGCAAGAGATACGGATTTATATGTAAACGGAGAACTGGTCGGAAAGCTGGAACTGGCGCCGATGGAAATGCGCTGGGTAGATTATAAAAAATCATAAGTACATGAGAAACTGCCTGGTTTCGGGAGAAATTCCGGAGCCGGGCAGTTTTAAATTTCCGCTTGCCGTGCAGCGGAGGTTTCTGGACATGAAGTGAACAGGAAGTATCGGCGTCTGTCAGAAACGCAATCTTATGGAAACGCATTGACTTTGCGTAAGATGCTGTTATATACTAATACAGCAAATAATTGGAAATCGACAGTTGGAATCGGCGGTCGTTTTCTGTGTGAATTTGCGTCAGAAAAGCAGAAAACCATTGGAATTATCGGATAATAGGAGGACTATATGGGAAATTTAGAATGGAAACCGGTCAAAGAGGGAAAAGTACGGGAAGTATATGATGCGGGCGATTGCATGATTATTACGGCGACAGACAGAATATCGGCATTCGACCATATTTTGAAGAATGAAATTACGCAAAAGGGCGTAGTTTTGACAAAAATGTCGAAGTTTTGGTTTGACTTTACAAAAGATATCGTACCGAATCATATGCTGTCCATTGAGGCTTTCGATATGCCGGAGTATTTTAGAAACGGGCGTTTTGCGGGTAGAAGCATGAAATGCAGGAAACTGAATATGCTTCCGATTGAATGTATCGTCAGAGGTTATATTACCGGCAGCGGCTGGGAAAGCTATCAGAAAGATGGAACCGTCTGCGGTATCCGCCTGCCGGAAGGGTTAAAAGAATCCGACCGTCTGCCGGAACCAATCTATACGCCGACGACAAAAGCCGAGATCGGGCTGCATGACGAACATATCACTTTTGAAGAAAGTGTGGAGATTTTAGAGAAGGTTCATCCGGGCAAAGGAGCGGAATATGCCGGAAAGATTAAGGACTATACGATTGCCCTGTACAAAAAATGCGCGGAATATGCGTGGAGCAGGGGAATTATCATTGCAGATACGAAATTTGAATTCGGACTGGATGAAAACGGAATTGTCGTATTGGGCGACGAAATGCTGACGCCTGACAGTTCCAGATTCTGGCCGCTGAAAGGATATGAACCGGGTAAATCCCAGCCGTCGTTTGATAAGCAGTTTGTCAGGGATTGGTTAAAAGCAAATCCGGACAGCGATTATACGCTTCCGGATGCAGTTGTGGAAAAAACAATCGCCAAATATCAGGAAGCGTATGACTTACTGACAGCAACCAGATGAGATAAGAGCAAGAGAGCAAAAGGAGAAAAAGAATGAGTACAGACAGATATCAAAGTCCTCTGTCCCAGAGATATGCAAGTAAAGAAATGCAGTATATTTTTTCGCCGGAGATGAAATTTAAAACCTGGAGAAAACTTTGGATCGCATTGGCAGAAACAGAACAGGAGCTGGGACTTGAAATTACGGATGAACAGATCGCCGAATTAAAGGCACACCAGGACGATATCAATTTTGAAGTTGCGCAGGAGAGGGAAAAATTGGTCCGCCACGACGTGATGTCCCATGTATATGCCTACGGCGTACAGTGTCCTGCAGCAAAAGGCATTATCCATTTGGGAGCAACTTCGTGTTATGTCGGGGACAATACCGATATCATCGTGATGGCGGAGGCATTGAAACTGACCAGAAAAAAACTGGTCAACGTAATGGCAGAACTGGCAGAATTTGCCGAAACGTATAAAGCGCTTCCGACGCTTGGATTTACCCATTTCCAGCCCGCACAGCCGACAACGGTGGGAAAGCGCGCCACACTCTGGCTGCAGGAATTTCTGATGGATCTGGAAGATTTGGACTATGTGGCAAAAAGTTTAAAGCTTCTGGGTTCCAAAGGGACGACGGGAACGCAGGCAAGCTTTTTGGAATTGTTTGACGGAGACAATGAAACGGTGGATAAGATCGATCCTATGATTGCAGAAAAAATGGGGTTTGAATCGTGTTATGCCGTATCGGGACAGACGTATTCCAGAAAGGTAGACACAAGAGTTGTCAATGTATTGGCAGGAATTGCAGCCAGCGCATATAAGATGTCGAACGATATCCGTCTGCTGCAGCACTTAAAAGAAGTAGAGGAGCCGTTTGAGAAAAATCAGATCGGTTCGTCGGCAATGGCGTACAAAAGGAATCCTATGCGGAGTGAGCGGATTGGCTCTCTGGCACGGTATGTCATGGTTGACGCACTGAATCCGGCAGTGACTTCTGCGACGCAGTGGTTTGAGCGGACGCTGGACGACTCTGCAAATAAACGTCTGAGTATTCCGGAAGCGTTTCTGGCGGCGGACGGCATTTTAGATTTATGTTTAAACGTAGTAGACGGGCTTGTCGTATATGAAAAAGTCATTACAAAACATCTAATGGCGGAGCTTCCGTTTATGGCGACGGAAAACATCATGATGGATGCGGTAAAAAAGGGCGGCGACCGTCAGGAGCTGCATGAAAAAATCCGGAAGCTTTCCATGGAGGCAGGTGCGCATGTCAAGCAGGAAGGAAAAGAAAATAATCTACTGGAATTGATCGCGGCAGACCCGGCGTTCCATTTGACACTGGAAGAACTGCAGGCTTCTATGGATCCGGCAAAATATACCGGACGTTCTAAGCGGCAGGTAGAACAGTTTTTAGAAACACAGATTCGCCCCGTTCTGGATGCCAATCAAGAGCTGCTCGGCGTAAAAGCAGAGATCAATGTATAGGATAGGAATAAGAAACAGAACGGTTGGAGCGCTTGTACTGGGATGGTTCGCTGCGGTACTGTTCTTTGGCGCGTCTGCGGAAATCGACGGCAGAAAAAAAGGAAACGATGCTTCTTTGATCACTTCCCCGCTTATCGGAATGCCGAATGCGGGAGTAGTCAGAAGTTTTCAAGAAACTATTTTTGACGAAGGAGTGATTGCTTCTGATTTGAAGGTTGTTTCGATCACACCGCAGGAGAGGGCAGGCGGAGTATATACATTCTTACAGGGTCCTAGGGCATATCGGGAGGGCCTGCCCTGGTCCGGCGACTGGTGTGAAAAAATCGTTCAGTATAATTCGTTCGGCGGATTTGGGTGCGGGCTTTGCTGTATGGCAAATATTTACAGTACGCTGACAGAATATGAGTGTTCTCCCTGGGATATGTATGAATTTGCAACGCAAGTGTCCCGGTATTATCCAACGGAAGAGAGCGGCGCGATCGGCTGGGAAGATATGAAGACGACATTATCTGCGGCAGGATTTGACTGCAGAATTTATCATAAGCCAAAGACATATGAAAAGTTTCAGGAACAGATGAAACATTCCGAATCTGCGATCGTTCTGGTCAGCAGTGCGAATGATACGGCATTCTGGAAAGATACGCCGGGACATTATGTGAATATCTGGAGGTATCAGGAGGATACGGATACGGTATTTTTGGCGGAACCCGGAGATCCGGAGAATAACCGGACCTGGATTCCTCTGCGTTATGTTTACGACGCTTTAAAAACAGTCAGCCAGTACCAGTATTTGGCTGTTTCATCCTATTCCAAAGATTCCAATCAATGGAAATGGGATGGCATCGACGATCATTGGAACGGAAAAAAATTTTAAAGAAAATATAGAATTGAGGTAAGGAAAGCAAAATTATCTGACGATATATAAAGTGAACCAATAAAAATATGCATCCAGGGAGGGATTTGCCGCATACGGATATGAGGGATATTTTCGGGTTTCATCAGTGATGACTATCGCCGCAATGTCTGACGCTACTTCACAGCCCAGACAGGAGGAGAGAAAGTCCGGCGGACAGAAAGAATTCGGACAGATTTTAGCAGAAACGAGAGAACAGTTGAAAGAAGATCACAGCATGGTAGGTAAGACGGTCGGATACGGAAGAAACGGGCAGGTGTTTATCGGTCACGCCATGCAGAGGGCATATAACTGATCGAAGGGTTCATTGGTCAGTGATAACAGCCTAAAAATGAGGAGTGCCCCGGTATCCTTTGGATACCGAGGCCATTATGAAGAAATTTATCAGTAATAATAGTTTATAAACGAATTTAGTTATTTTTGGAACAATTTAACTATAGCAGTTATTTGTGAACAGAATATGAACAAAAATAAAACTTATTGTAAATGTGACGAAAGAACCTGTTGGATTCTGAATTTCTTTGTTTAAATTGACGAAATGGAATCGGGTTCCGCTCTTGAAATGAGAAGGTTTTTTTGGTAATATTTACATAGGAATATTTCAAACAATGTCCGGACAGGGAGGTCAGGGCATCCAATCAAAGGAGTGATCATATGTCAATTACAATTTCAGCAAATTCCAGAACAGTAGGGGGATTGTTTTCCAGTATGAATTCTAATTTGGTCAATAATTCCAGGGGCAATGCATTTTCCGGTATGGGTATGGTCGGCGGTTTCAGCTATTCGGATTATGCAAGTATTCGGAACGGTTCCTATCATAAACTTTTGAATTCGTATTATTCTCTGGATCGTGTGGATATGGACAGTGATACGAAATCATCTGCAGGCAGTAAAGCGGCTGGTTCTACAAAAAGGACGTACAATTACTGGTCGCCGACGGGGACAATTTCGAGAACTTACGATACTTCTCTTCCGACATCGAAACCGCTGCAGGATACCTCCACATCGAAGGGAAATACTTCTACGTCAAAAGAACCGGCTTCTAAGCTGGCGACGGTTGAGTCGGATTCGGAGAAATTGACCGATGCGGCAGATGTGCTCTTAACACAGGGCAGCAAATCCGTATTTAACAAGGTAACGACAACCGACAAAGACGGGAACAAGACGACCGGGTATAATACGGATGCAATTTACAAGGCGGTTTCTTCTTATGTAAAGCAGTATAACAGCCTGGTAAAGAGTACGGAAGGTTCCAATGTAATGGCAATCCGCGCGTCGGCAGCGTCTATGACCGATTATACGAAAAAGAATGCAGAAGCGCTCTCTGCCATAGGAATCCAGATAAATGAAAAAGATAAAACTTTATCCATTGATGAAGAAGCGTTTAAAAAGGCAGATATGCAGGATGTGAAAGCCTTGTTCCAGGGCAGTAATTCCTATTTGTACCAGGTATCCGCAAAAGCGTCTCAGATCAATTACCACGCACAGTATGAAGCACAGAAAGCAAATACATACAACAGCGTGGGGGCATATTCTTACAACTATTCCTCAGGGGATTTGTGGAACAGCATGATTTAATAGAAACGATTCAAGCAAAACGAACAACAGTCTCGGTTTTTCCGGGGCTGTTTTTTTGTTCTTTCAAAAAATCTTTCTATTTGGTTATTTTATTAGAAAAAAGGTATGGAGGAGAGCTGGAGTATGATGAGGTAGCTTATTGGAGAGATTTGATGGAAGAAAAAGCAGTCACGGGTTTGCCGTGGCTGCTGCTTTTAATATAGTTTTGCCCAATTCCATTTTAATTCGTAAGTAATCTCTCCGCTGGCGGGAGAACAGAAATGAAAGCGTCTGTCACCTATTGATATTGAGTTTGAAATAGGATACTCCCCTTCTCGTAATTGAGATAAAATATCTTTGATTGCATCGTCTTTGTAGCTTTCCTGGACTGCCTGGATCATTGAAAATGCTTCCTGGAAAAAACCGTCTGTATTCTCCGGATTATATTCTAATGTGCTTTGGCATTTAAATGATGGAGAACCGTCTGTTTCACCGATCTGAAAATCCATGTATTTGAAGTGAATGACCGTAAGATTTATTCCGCTGTTATCCGGACAAGATACCATTTCCCCGGTAATCATCTTGTCGGGATTGAGTTGGTTGTATCTGGCAATAATTGTATTTGCTGTTTCATCATCACTGAAATTTATCATGTTGTCTTCACTATCGTCTTCCAAGCTTTCTGTTGTTTCTTCGTCTTCGTCAGAGGTGTCCGTCGTTTCGCCATCATTTTCTGTAGGTGGAAGGTTTATATCGTCGGAGCCGGCATGGTCTTTGGATTGTTCTGTACTTACTTTTGGTTCTGAATCTGTATGTTCGGCATCTTCACAACCACATAAAAACATGGAGCTCACGATGATGAGCGGTAAAAATAATCGTGTTTTTTTCTTCATTTGTACTCTCCTTTTTATGATCTCATCCGTAAAAAAACCAACTGTCTGAGGCGTTATCAACATTAAAACAAACGTATCTAACCGGCGCACAAACAATTGGTTCTTTTTCAGTTATTTTTGATTTTACGGTGAAAGGACAGTCTTTAGAACTTTCCTGCTTTATGAGCCTCTTCGATGGAAACGGCTACGGCAACGGTTGCGCCTACCATCGGGTTGTTGCCCATTCCGATCAGTCCCATCATTTCTACGTGAGCCGGTACGGAAGAGGAGCCTGCAAACTGTGCGTCGGAATGCATACGTCCCATGGTATCCGTCATGCCGTAAGAAGCGGGACCTGCAGCCATGTTGTCCGGATGAAGGGTACGGCCGGTACCGCCGCCGGATGCAACGGAGAAGTATTTTTTGCCCTGTTCGTTGCATTCTTTCTTATATGTACCTGCAACCGGATGCTGGAAGCGTGTCGGGTTGGTAGAGTTTCCGGTGATGGAAACGCCTACGTTTTCCATATGCATAATCGCAACGCCTTCCTGAACGTCGTCTGCACCGTAGCATTTTACGGTTGCACGCAGTCCTTCGGAATATGCTTTTTCATAAATTACATTTACTTTGTTTTCCTGATAATCAAACTGAGTCTCTACAAAGGTAAATCCGTTGATACGGGAGATGATCTGTGCAGCGTCTTTGCCGAGTCCGTTTAAGATTACGCGCAGCGGTTTCTGGCGTACTTTGTTGGCTTTTTCAGCGATACCGATTGCGCCTTCTGCAGCGGCAAACGATTCATGTCCTGCCAAAAAGCAGAAGCATTCGGTTTCTTCTTCTAATAACATTTTGCCGAGGTTTCCATGTCCCAAACCTACTTTTCTGTGGTCTGCAACAGAACCCGGGATACAAAATGCCTGTAAGCCTTCGCCGATAGCAGCAGCAGCGTCTGCAGCTCTTGTCGCGCCTTTTTTGATTGCGATGGCAGCGCCTACGGTGTAAGCCCAGCATGCATTTTCAAAACAGATCGGCTGGATTTTTTTCACCTGCTCGTATACGTCAAGTCCAGCGTCTTTTGTGATTTTTTCAGCTTCTTCTACGGAGCTGATGCCATAGCTGTTTAATACAGCGTTGATCTGGTCAATTCTTCTTTCATATGATTCAAATAAAGCCATTATCTTCGTCTCTCCTTTCCTTATTCTACACGCGGGTCAATAATCTTAACAGCGTCTGCAACACGGCCGTACTGTCCCTGTGCTTTTTCCCATGCTGTGTTCGGATCATCGCCTTTTTTGATGAAGTCAGTCATTTTTCCAAGAGAAACGAACTTGTAACCGATGACTTCGTTGTCAGCGTCAAGCGCAATGCCTGTCACATATCCTTCTGCCATTTCCAGGTAACGAACGCCTTTTTCTTTGGTTGCATACATCGTTCCAACCTGGGAACGAAGCCCTTTTCCGAGATCCTCAAGACCAGCGCCTACGGCAAGTCCGTCATCGGAAAATGCGCTCTGTGTACGTCCGTAAACGATCTGTAAGAACAGTTCTCTCATTGCCGTGTTGATCGCATCACAGACTAAGTCTGTATTGAGAGCTTCTAAAATCGTTTTGCCCTGTAAAATTTCTGCCGCCATAGCTGCAGAATGTGTCATGCCGGAGCATCCGATGGTTTCAACCAATGCTTCTTCGATTACGCCGTTTTTTACGTTCAGCGACAGCTTGCAGGCACCCTGCTGCGGCGCACACCAGCCGACACCGTGTGTAAATCCTGAGATATCTTCAATTTTTTTGGAGTGTACCCATCTGCCTTCTTCCGGAATGGGTGCTGGTTCATGTTTTGCGCCCTTTGCCACAGGACACATATTCTCGACTTCCTTCGTGTAAATCATTATAAGACTCCTTTCAATTAAACATGATATAGCTGCAGAGTACGACATATTCTGCATACTGACTTTATTTTCGCATATTTTCTATTTTTCGTAAAGTGCTTTTTATGGATTTTTCATGGATGCTTTCGGACTGCCGGCCACGGAACGAATGGAACCGGTTAATTTTCTGAATATATTGAAAACACTGTAAAAATGATTGATTTCATAGAAATTTATGGTAAAATAAAACTATGTGAAGTACCTGATAAATTTGGAATTAGGAGGAGAATGCAAAATGGCAAACAAATGGGTCTACCTTTTTAGCGAGGGCAATGCGAACATGAGGGAGCTTCTTGGGGGGAAAGGAGCGAACTTGGCAGAGATGACAAGCCTTGGGCTTCCGGTACCGCAGGGATTTACGATCACAACGGAAGCTTGTACGCAGTACTATGAAGACGGCCGGGAAATCAATGAAGAGATCCAGGGACAGATCAATGAGTACATTGTAAAGATGGAAGAAATCACCGGAAAGAAGTTCGGCGACAGTGAAAATCCGCTTCTCGTTTCTGTTCGTTCCGGCGCAAGGGCTTCTATGCCGGGCATGATGGATACGATTTTAAATCTCGGTTTAAATGAGGCAGTTGTCAATGTCATCGCGGAAAAATCGGGAAATCCCCGCTGGGCATGGGATTGCTACCGCAGATTTATCCAGATGTACTCCGACGTTGTTATGGAAGTCGGCAAGAAATATTTTGAAGAACTGATCGATCAGATGAAAGAGAAAAAAGGCGTTACGTTTGATGTGGATTTGACGGCTGAAGATTTAAAAGAACTGGCGGGACAGTTTAAGGCAGAATATAAAGCAAAAATCGGACAGGATTTTCCGGACGATCCAAAAGAGCAGCTGATGGGAGCGGTAAAAGCAGTGTTCCGTTCCTGGGACAACCCGCGTGCGAATGTGTACCGTCGTGACAATGATATTCCGTATTCCTGGGGAACCGCTGTCAATGTTCAGAGCATGGCGTTTGGGAACATGGGAGACGACTGCGGGACAGGCGTTGCATTTACCAGAGATCCAGCCACCGGCGAGAAAAAACTGATGGGTGAATTTTTGATCAATGCGCAGGGAGAAGATGTTGTTGCGGGTGTCCGCACACCGATGCCGATCGCAAAAATGGAAGAAGAATTTCCGGAAGCGTTTGCTCAGTTTCAAGATGTCTGCCAGAGACTGGAAGATCATTACAGAGATATGCAGGATATGGAATTCACCGTTGAAAATAAAAAGCTCTATATGCTTCAGACGCGCAGCGGGAAACGGACGGCGCAGGCTGCTTTAAAAATCGCATGCGACCTGGTAGATGAGGGAATGCGTACGGAGGAAGAAGCGGTGGCTATGATCGATCCGCGTAATCTGGATACGCTGCTGCATCCGCAGTTTGACACGGTAAAATTAAAAGAGGCTGTTCCGGTAGGAAAGGGGCTTGGCGCTTCTCCGGGAGCTGCCTGCGGAAAGATTGTATTTTCGGCGGAAGATGCGGAAAAGCAGAATGCAAAAGGTGAAAAAGTCGTTCTGGTACGTCTTGAGACATCCCCGGAAGATATTACGGGAATGAAAGCGGCGCAGGGGATTTTGACTGTCCGCGGCGGTATGACAAGCCATGCGGCAGTTGTAGCACGCGGTATGGGTACCTGCTGCGTTTCCGGCTGCGGCGATATCAGTATGGATGAAGAAAATAAAAAGTTTACACTGGCAGGGAAAGAATATCACGAAGGGGATTCCATTTCCATCGACGGCACGACCGGAAATATCTACGACGGTATTATTCCGACGGTAGACGCTACCATCGCCGGTGAATTTGGACGGATTATGGCATGGGCAGATAAGTTCCGCAGATTAAAAGTCCGCACGAATGCAGATACTCCTGCAGATGCAAAAAAGGCACGTGAACTTGGAGCCGAAGGTATCGGGCTTTGCCGTACGGAGCATATGTTCTTTGAAGAAGACAGAATCGCCGCATTCCGTGAGATGATCTGTGCGGATACGGTAGAAGAGCGTGAAGCGGCGCTTGAGAAGATCCTTCCGTATCAGCAGGAAGATTTTGAAGCGTTATATGAAGCGTTAGAGGGAAATCCGGTGACGATCCGTTTCTTAGATCCGCCTCTGCATGAGTTCGTTCCGACGGATGAAGAAGATATCAAAAAGCTTGCGTTTGCGCAGGGGAAATCGGTGGAAGATATCAAAGCGCTGATTGCTTCTCTGCATGAGTTTAACCCGATGATGGGACACAGAGGATGCCGTCTTGCCGTTACCTATCCTGAAATTGCCAGAATGCAGACGAAAGCGGTGATCCGCGCTGCAATCCATGTGCAGAAAGCACATCCGGACTGGACGGTAAGACCGGAGATTATGATTCCTCTGATTTGTGAACTGAAAGAATTGAAATTTGTCAAGAAAGCGGTCGTGGAAGCAGCGGACGCAGAAATTGCAGCAGCAGATATCAAACTGGATTATGAAGTCGGCACGATGATCGAGATTCCGCGTGCGGCGCTTACGGCAGATGAGATTGCAAAGGAAGCGGATTTCTTCTGCTTTGGAACAAACGATTTGACACAGATGACATTTGGGTTCTCCAGAGATGACGCCGGAAAGTATCTGTCTGCATATTATGACACGAAGATTTTGGAATACGATCCGTTTGCAAAACTTGACCAGACAGGCGTCGGTAAATTAATGGAAACGGCGATTAAACTTGGAAAGCCGGTAAATGAGAAGCTGCATGTCGGTATCTGCGGTGAGCATGGGGGCGACCCGTCTTCCGTAGAATTCTGTCATAAAATCGGTCTGGACTATGTGTCCTGCTCACCGTTTAGAGTGCCGATTGCACGGCTGGCGGCAGCACAGGCGGCTATATCACAAAGATAGGCGAAAACCATTTTGGACTTTTACCATAAGTTTTGAGGAAGCACAGGCTTTCCGAAAAGCAAGTGGTGGCTATCTTAGAAAAAATCAATGGGAAGATTTGACTGTTGATGTTTATATCTAAATAATCATAAGCGTATCATTAGAGATAGTGGTACGCTTATTTTTTTGCCCCGATTTTGCATATTTGAGCCGACTGCCATTTCCTTATATAATGAAAGCAAAAAAGGACGGTGGCAATTATGAGGGAGAAACTGAATCATTTGTATGTAAACAGCCAAGAGAGGACAATCCTGTTACATAGCCTTGTCGAGCTGAAAAATCAGCTCATACAGCAAGGCAGATATACCGACCCTGTTGACGAGCTTATCTTCAAGGTCAGCAATGCTCCCATTAAGAAATTAAAGGTTGTGGCAGGTTAAGGGGAGGTCGTGAGGCATGGAGTTTGAAAAGTTGGTAACATTAGCATTGGAAAATCTGAAGGAAAACTCCGTATATCAGCTTTTGCAGTCAGACATGGATTTTCAGCAGGAAAGCAATGCGGAGGGCTGTGCGGAGCAAAGCTATATCCGACTTGATTTGACGGAGAAACAGCGGCAGATATGCAACCATCTTCTGGATTGCAGGGACAGTCAGAACATAGATTATTCCAACTGTTCTTATGTGGCAGGGCTTTATGATGCGTTCCGCATTATGGCAGTCCTGTTTCCAGAGAAATGGGATATAGAGCAGGTGCGGCAAGCCCTGTGCAAGAATTAAAAACTGAATATGGAAAGATAGAGATTACATAGCCGATTGGTACAAGCCAGTCGGCTTTTTTGCGTTCTCTGGTACTGTTACATAGCCGCCTTTGACAAAGCGGCTAAATTTATGCGAAAGGAGGACGCATCTATGTCAAATTGCAAAGTGATTGCTCTGACGAACCAGAAAGGCGGTGTTGGAAAGACCACAACGGCGGTCAACTTGGGTGTAGGTCTGGCAAGGCAAGGCTCTAAGGTGCTGCTCATTGATGCGGACGCACAGGCAAACCTCACAATGGCTCTGGGCTATAACCGACCAGACGACATCCCCGTCACGCTCCCCACCATTATGCAGGACATCATCGACGACAAGCCGCCTGATGTTTCGCAGGGGATTATCCGCAACAGCGAGGGCGTTGACCTGTTACCGTCCAACATTGAGCTGTCGGGCTTCGAGGTAAGGCTAATCAATGCCATGAGCCGTGAGCGTGTCCTAAAGACCTATGTAAATGCGGTCAAAAAGAATTACGACTATGTGCTTATCGACTGTATGCCGAGTTTGGGCATGATTACCATCAATGCACTTGTGGCGGCTGACAGCGTGGTTATCCCGACACAGCCCCACTATCTTTCTGCGAAAGGCTTAGAGCTGTTGCTTCGCTCCGTGTCAATGGTCAGGCGGCAGATAAACCCCAAGCTGCGGATTGATGGTATCTTAATGACGATGGTAATGCCCCGCACGAATATCTCTAAGGAGATTACCGCTACGGTAAAGAGTGCATACGGACAGAAAATCAAAGTCTTTGACAGCGAGATACCCCATTCCATCCGTGCGGTTGAAGCTACCGCAGAGGGCAAAAGCATATTTGCCTATGACAAAGGCGGCAAGGTTGCCGCAGCCTATGAACAGTTCGCAAAGGAGGTGGCAGAGCTTGGCGAGAAGCAGAGGAAGCAAAATCGAGCTGACCGCATACGATGACCTTTTCCAGACGGACGAGAGCCGTGAGGAAGCGGCGTTAAGCAAAATACGGGACATTCCTATTTCAGAGATTGACGAGTTTCCAGACCACCCGTTCAAGGTGTTAATGAATGAGGATATGGAACAGCTTGTCGAGAGCGTAAAGCGGAATGGCGTAATGACCCCTGCTACTGTCCGTCTGAAAGAGGACGGGCGGTATGAGCTTATCAGCGGACACAGGAGGAAAAAGGCTTGCGAGCTTGCAGGGCTTGAAACGCTGAAATGCGAAGTGAAGGAGCTGACCCGTGACGAAGCGATTATTGTCATGGTGGAGAGCAACTTGCAGAGGTCTGTCATTCTGCCGAGTGAGAAAGCCTTTGCCTATAAGATGCGGTTAGAAGCAATGAAACGGCAAGGACAGAGGAGTGATTTAACTTCGTCGCCAATGGCGACTAAGTTGCAAAGTGGTCGTTCCGATGCCGAGTTAGGCGAGCTTGTAGGGGAAAGTAAAGACCAAATACGCCGCTATATCCGTCTAACAGAGCTTGTACCCGAAATTCTGCAAATGGTAGACGACAGGCAGATTGCTTTCCGCCCTGCGGTGGAGATTTCCTATCTTTCCGAGGAACAGCAATACACCCTGCTTGAAGCCATGAGCTACAACGACGCTACCCCGTCACTCGCACAGGCAATCAAAATGAAGAAGTTTATGCAGGACGGGAAACTCACGGACGAGGTTATCAGCTCCATCATGGAGGAGGAAAAGCCCAACCAGAAGGAAAAGCCTGCCTTCCGTGACGAGAGGATAACCAAGCTCATCCCGAAGTCCGTACCCAGAGGGCAGGAAGCGGATTTTGTTGTAAAGGCGTTGGAGTTCTACAACCGCCATTTACAGCGGAACAAGGCTCACGAAAGGTAAGCCGCACACTTGGGGAGAAGTCTGCCCTCTGGAGGAATGGTTTTTTTGAGTTTCCCCCCTCTCCACACCTCCCCCCCCTTATACAGCCAGTAACTAACCGAGAAAAAGAAATGTTTAAGCCGTCCAGATGGGCGGCTTTTTCAGTCAGTAAAACAGCTTTTATCAAATCAACAATAACAGGAGGTAAGCGATGAAAATTCGTAAATTATTTCAAAGAGCCGCTGCCCTTGCGTTGGCGGCAGTCACGGCTTTGTCCGTGATGCCTGCGACTACGGCGTTTGCCGCAGGCGACATCGGCACAATCAGCTTCACCCACACCTATGACAGCAGCGGGAACGCCATGCGGTACAATTCGAGTGCCAGTATCGGCGGCTATACCGCAGGAGGCACGGGCGAATACAAGTACCGTATGTATGTGGACGGCGAGGATGCGTTCTGTATTCAGCCGGGTGTTCCGCTGAAAACGGGGAACACGTTGAAAAAGGCATCTTCCGACACATGGAACGCCCTTTCTGCAAACCAGAAAAAGGCGGTGGGGCTTGCCCTGCTCTATGGGTATCAGGGAAACAAAGGTAATTTATCTGGCAGCGATGATGAGAAATGGCTTGCCACGCAGACCCTTGTGTGGGAGTTCGTCACGGGATGCCGTGAAGCCACAGGCTCCTATAAGCAGACGAGCAAGACGGTTTACAGCCTGCATTTTGGCTCAAATTATGCCAACAGCGGTGCGAGGGCGGCTTATGACCAGATTGTTTCCATGCTGACAGAGCATAACACCATTCCGAGCTTTATGTCGGGCGGTAAAAATGACATCACAAAGGAGCTTGCCTATAAGGACGGGAAATATAGCATCACATTGACGGATAAAAACGGCGTGCTGTCCGATTATGCCTTTACAAGTTCCGATTCCAATGTGAGCGTGTCGAAGTCAGGGAACAAGCTGACTATCAGTTCCAAAAAGGCGGTAAGCGGAACTGTCCGTATCTCTGCAACAAGGAACGATGTGCCAAAGGTCAGCAGCTCCGCCAAGCTCATTGCCTATGGCGACCCGAACTTGCAGGACTTGATTACGGGCGTCGAGAATGCCGACAGTGTAAAGGCGTATATCAATATTGAAACGCCGACAGGCACGATTGCTCTCAAAAAGACTTCCGAGGACGGCGTTGTGGAGGGCATTTCCTTCCGCATCAAAGGAGATAACTTCGATAAGACAGTCAAGACAGACAAAAACGGAAACCTGACCGTGGAGGGCTTATTCCCCGCCACTTATACGATTACCGAGCAGTCCCTTGACCGTTACGAGCCGCAGCAGACCCAGACGGTCACGCTGATTGGCGGCAAGACCACTACGGTTAATTTCAACAACGTCCTAAAGCGTGGCAGTCTGGAGGTCATCAAGACTTCCGAGGACAATCTTGTGGAGGGCGTGAAATTCCACCTTTACGGAACGTCGCTCAGCGGTCTGCCCGTGGACGAATACGCCGTGACGGATAAAAATGGTCTGGCAAAGTTTGAGGATGTCCTTATCAGCGGCGACACCCCGTATGTGCTTGAGGAAGTGGATACGGCTATCCGTTATGTCGTCCCTGCATCCCAGACCGCCCCGATTGAATGGAAGAAGGTCACAAACCGCAGCTTCCACAACGTATTGAAGAAGTTTAACGTGACCGTCACAAAGACGGATGTGGAAACAGGAAGTACGCCGCAGGGCGACGCCACCCTTGCAGGTGCGGTCTACGGCATTTACAAGGGCGAGGAACTGGTTGACACCTACACGACTGATGAAAACGGGCAGTTTACGACCAAATATTATATTTGCGACGATGACTGGTCTGTCCGTGAAATCAGCCCGTCCGAGGGATATTTGCTTGATGAAACCGTACACCATGTAGGGGCAGAACCGAAGCTCTATACCGTGGAATATAATTCTGCCGCAAATGATGTGAATGAGCAGGTCATCAAGGGCAATATCGCCATCATCAAGCACACCGACGACGGCGAGACGCAGATTGAAACACCCGAAGAAGGTGCGGTATTTGAGGTATTCCTAAAATCCGCAGGCAGCTACGGGGACGCAAAGGAAACCGAGCGTGACATCCTCACCTGCGATGAAAACGGCTTTGCCCAGAGTAAGGATATGCCGTATGGCATTTACACCGTGAAGCAGACCTCTGGATGGGAGGGGCGTGAGCTGATGAAGCCGTTTGATGTATTTATCAATTCCGACGGTCAGACCTACCGTTACCTTATCAACAACGCTAACTTTGAGAGCTATATCAAGGTGGTAAAAAAGGATGCGGAAACAGGCAACACCATCCCGTATGCAGGGGCAGGCTTCCAGATTTACGACCCGAACGGAAATCTTGTAACAATGACCTTCACTTATCCAGAAGTGACGACCATTGACACGTTTTATACAACAGCGGACGGCGAGCTTATCACGCCGCAGACCCTTGAATACGGCAAGGGCTATTCCCTTGTGGAAGTGCAAGCCCCGTATGGCTATGTGTTAAATTCCGAGCCAGTTTATTTTGATGTGGTGCAGGAGAACTCCGAGGAGGAAAGCGGCATCACGCTCATTGAGGTAGTACGCTCCAACATGGCACAGAAAGGCACAATTACCGTAACCAAATCTGGCGAGGTATTTTCCACCGTGGCAGGCGACAAAGGCTTGTATCAGCCGATTTTCTCCGTCAGCGGCTTGGAGGGTGCGGTCTATGAGATTACCGCAGCCGAGGATATTGTGACTCTGGACGGGACAGTCAGAGCGAAAAAAGGCGAGGTCGTGGATACTGTAACCACAGGAAAAGACGGCACGGCGAAGTCCAAAGAGCTGTATCTGGGCAAGTATGAGGTCAAAGAAACCACAGCCCCGTATGGAATGGTGCTGAATGATGAAACCCACTCCGTAGAGCTTGTGTATGCGGGACAGGAAATCGAAGTGACGGAAACCGCCACAGGCTTTGTCAATGAGCGTCAGCGTGTGGAAATCGACCTTGTAAAGAGCCTTGAAACAGACGAAGCCTACGGCATCGGCACAAACGGCGAAATCTTTGATGTTACCTTTGGCTTGTATGCCGCAGAGGACTTGACCGCCGCAGACGGCACGGTCATCCCTGCCGATGGTCTGATTGAGGTTATCTTCCTTGACGAAAATGGTCATGGGAAGGCAATCAGCGACCTGCCGATTGGAAATTACTATGTGCAGGAAATCAACACCAACGCCGCTTATCTTGTCAGCGACACGAAATACCCTGTAAATTTTGAATATGCAGGTCAGGACACCGCCACCGTGAAAATCACAGCCAATGAGGGCGAAGCTATCACAAACGACATCATTTACGGCTCTGTAAGCGGTAAGAAGTCCGACGAGGACGGGAAGGCTCTGGGCGGTGCTGTCATCGGCATCTTTAAGACGGATACAAAAGAGTTTACAAAGGAAAATGCCATTGCAACTGCCACATCCAAAGACGATGGCAGTTTTTCTTTTGGGAAAGTCCCGTATGGCACATGGATTGTCCGTGAGATTGAAAGCCCGAAAGGTTTTGTACTCTCCGATGAGGAAATCGCCGTGACTGTCGGCAAGGTGGACGAGGTTGTGGAAATCGGGCTTGTCAACCGCTATATCCGTGGAAACATTGAACTGACAAAGGTAGACAAGGACTACCCAGAGAACAAGCTCACAGGTGCGGTATTCGAGGTTTATAAAGATACCAACGGCGATGGCAAACTGGATAAGGACGACGAGCTGCTCGGCGAGATGGGCGAGGTGGAAATCGGCGTTTACCAGATGAAGGAGCTGCTTTACGGAAACTATCTGGTAAAGGAAACGAAAGCCCCGACAGGCTTCGTGCTTGATGAGAATGTCTATCCCGTATCCGTTGAGGAAGATGGAAAGACCTATCAGGTAGAGAATGAAGCGGGCAAAGGCTTCTTAAATGAAGCACAGAAAGGCTCACTTAAAATCGTCAAGACTTCTTCTGACGGCAAGGTGGAGGGCTTCTCTTTCCGTGTTATCGGAAACAACGGGTATGACCAGACCTTTAAGACCGACAAGAACGGCGAAATCGTCATTGATGGTCTGCGTATTGGGGAATACACCGTATCCGAGGTAAGTGACAAGGCTTCCTCTGGCTATATCCTGCCTGCCGACCAGAAAGTGACGGTTAAGACGGACGAAACCGTGACCGTGACGATGCACAATGAGCTGCGTGACACCCCGAAAACAGGCGACGACTTCAACCCTGCCCTCTGGGGCGGGCTTGCGGCAGCCTGCGTCATCGGTGCAGGCGTTCTTGGATTTGCCGCATTTAAGGGCAGAAAGAAAAAGGAGGATTAAGGGATGGATGCGAAAACAATCATTGCCATTGTGCTTGTCGTGTTTATCGGCGGTGCGGCACTCTGGCTGAATATCCGTAACCGAAAGAATAAGTGACCCGATTTTGCAGGAACGGGGCGGCTGAAAGATGCCGCCCTCTTTCTGTTTCTGGAGGAAGATATGAGGAATCTGAAAACAATTGAAAAGAAAGTAAAAGCTATTCTGGAGAAGAACGGGGACGCCCGAAACGACGACATGGTGCTTTACCTTGCTCTCTGCAATGTCTGTTTAAAGGATGCGGGGGCGATGCCCCTTGCGGAGATAATGACGCAGCACAAATACCTCGGTCTGCCGAGCTTTGAGAGTGTGAGCAGGACAAGGCGGAAGCTGCAGGCGACCCACCCAGAGCTTTTAGGAAGCCGCCCCGTGCAGAAGCTGCGGGCGACAGGCGAAAAGGCATATCGGAAATATGCCAAAGAATGAGAGGTGTTTATGGAACAGGAAAAACGTATCAATCAGGGCTATGAAATCATAGAGGGCTGTACCATCGGGGGTACGGAATTAGTCATCGGTCATAACCCGAAAGCCCCGAACCCTTATGTGTGTTGGTACTGCAAGGGCGGCGACAATTACTATTGGGGCTGCTACTGCAATACCCTTGAAGCCGCAAGGGAGAAGCTGAACGAACGCTACCAGTCGGAGTGTGAAATGCCGTACAATAAAACGCCTGCCCCAAAACCAAAAGGCAGGGATGCTTATGAGCGGTAGCCAGAAGAAATATGACTGTACGACCTGCCCCTATCCCCGATATAAGGACAGGTCGGTTATCTTCTGTGATGTCTGTATCCAAAAGATTTTAGATGAGCAGAAGGAGAAAAAGGAAAGAAAGGAGCAGCCGAATGGAGAATGAAGAAAAACGGATGATTGGCTCTTATGAGGTCACGCAGAGCATCCATATCGGAAAAAAGGAAGTGGTGTTCGGCGTGGATTTAAAAGAGGAATATCCCTTTTTAGTTTGCTATTGCACTTATGATAATCCATTGTCCGCAGAATGGGTGACGGATGCGGTAGGCTCTGATGATTATCTGGAAGCCATGCAGATTTTCACAGACAGGGTGCAGGAGCAGATAGGGCTTGTGAGAGCCGAGCAGGAACAATTCAAGTTTGATATGACGCCGTTTACCATAGATGACTGCATTCCAGATGACAGGAATAAAAATATCGTGGGAAAAGTGGTAGTCATCAATGCCGAAGTCAACCGTTATGAATACCGACATTCCGCTTATCAGCTCGTTTTGGCGGACGGAGGTAACGGTGCAAGGGGCGGCAGAGGGCAGGCGGTGTTCGGAACCTGCCTTGCGGACGGAAAACACGCCAGATGGGAAAGGTACGATGTGCTTGGCGAAATCAAGCCAGAGAAAATGCCCGATTGGGCGAAGGAAGCCCTTGCGAAAATCCAGACGGAGGAAAAGGAGAAAAAATCAAAAAGCAGGGAGGAACGCTGATGGAGATACGACCTTTAACGCCCGAAGAACAGAAATACACCTATGCCCAGAGTATGCAGCTTGAGGGGCAGACGGGGTGCATCGGGCATCTGCGTGGCGATTTTGCCCATTCTGGGTATGGCTTTTATACCACTTGGTTTGACACAAGGGAACAATGGAAAACCGATGAATTTAAGTCAGGGCTTGATGATGTAATCAATGCCCTGCGTGAAGATAAGGGGCTTCTGCATAACCGCTATGATATGGCGGCTTTTGCAAGGGCGAATCCCGAAAGTGCTTTTAAGGACAGCTATTGTACAGAGTATGGTTTCCGTGTGGATACAGATAAACATGCTTTCCTGCTCCGCTGCAATCCTACAAGGGGCGACTATAATTTCTACTGTTACTGCTATGTGAAGGAATGGCTTGATAAGCACATTTCCAGAGCAGGACAGGGCATCCGCTTTATAGACCCTCATTATAAAGAGCTGTTCCGTATCCCAGACGGCGGCAAAATCATCATCACTTATGATTGGGGCGAAAAAGCAGAGAAGCCCTGCCGCTATATTGACGAGTACCACACCGAGGTGGGCAGCAATCTCTACCATATCTGCGAATTTGCTGAACGTATGGGGAAAAACGGACACACCTATGAGCCGAAGCCAGAAGAACCGCCGCAGGCGGCGAAAGCCCCGAAAAAGAAAGAGTATGAACGATAGGAGGATTGAAACATGGCTGTAAACCAGAAAGCGGTCAGAGTGTTAAACAAGGTCTTTGAAGCGGGCTTTACCGAGGAGAAAGCCATTGCAGCTATGACAATGGACGACATTCTCTCCATGCAGGGCATCACGGTAGCGGAAATCGGCATTATCAATGACCTGCAAAAAAGCATCAAGGCGAACAAGGTCATTACGTTTCTGGGCGGAGGTGCAGAATGAACAAAGCAAAAGAGATACAATTTACCGACAGCAGGGGCAAGGCACTTTTCTCCGTTCCCGACGGCGGTTTCCTACGCCTGTTTTATGGGAACGGGGACGATAATTTTGCCCTCTGCCGTTATGTAGACGAAGCCCATGCGGAGATTGACGGTGTAAGGCATTCTCTGGCGGAGTTCGCAGGGAAAATGGAACGGAATAAAATCAGCTATGCCCCTGCCTAACGGCGGGGGCTGAAATGACAGGAGGATTGATATATTTATGGAACAGATTGTTTTGTCGGGCGGTGGTAAGAAGTGAGTACCGAGCTTATCAACCGAATCACCGTAAAGAAAGACGGCGTGTATGTATCTTCCCACAGCTCCAACGACACCGCCCCGTTTCATTCGTGGCGTTGCAAAGGGCTTTCGGAGGTTTATGCCGCCGAGGGGCAGAAAGGGCTTGACCGTGAGGTCATCCGTATGCTCTATGAGTATGCGGAGCTTCGTGGCTCTCATAAGAGCCTTGAGCGTTACCGCTATGCAAAGGACGCACCCGAAGCCCATGCCATTTACAGGCGGTACAGCGACCAGATTGATGACCGTTACGAAAGCATGGAGGAAGCGGATAAAAAAAGCGTATGGTATAAGCCTACCGAAAAGGCAAAGGAATACCGAGCCTATGAGCGTGAAATGCGGAACAGGATGTATGAGGAAATCTCCGCAAGGTGCGGGGAATATGACAGGAAACACAAAAACAGGGATATGGAGCGATAAGGAGGTGCAAAAAGGATGGCTGCAAAGTACCAGCTAATCACGGAGCTGTATCGGCGGACGGGAAAGGCGGTCACGGGAAACCCGCAGGCGTGGCAGAACTTTTTGTCGTCAGCCTGCCGCAATTACAAGTGCCGCTTTGACGAGCAGCTTCTCATATATGCCCAACGCCCCGATGCTGTTGCCGTTGCAGGGCTTGAAACTTGGAACAGGCAGTTTAAGCGTTGGGTAAACAAGGACAGCAGGGGGATTGCGGTCTTTGACCCGAAAGGACGCAGGAACACCCTGAAATATTATTTTGATATATCCGACACCCATGAGGGCTACTATGGAAGCCGCCCCGTCCCGATATGGCAGATGGAAAGGCGGTACGAGCAGGCTGTCATGGAACGGCTGTCGGACAGGTTCGGGGAAACGAAAGGGAGCGACCTTGCTTCTGTTTTAATGGAAACGGCGGAGAACGCCGTGGAGGACAACCTGCCCGATTATGCGGAGCAGTTGAAAGGCTGTGTGAAAGGCAGCTTTTTAGAGGAACTGGACGGCTATAATATCGAAGTCATTTACAGGCGGCTTGCCGTAAACAGCGTGGCTTTCATGCTGATGAGCCGCTGCGGTCTGGATACGGAGGGATACTTTGAGCGTGAGGATTTTGCAGGGATTACGGATTTCAATACCCCTGCCACCTTAAACGCCATCGGCATCGCCACAAGCGACATTGCGGAAATGGCACTCAGGGAAATCTCTTTCTCCATCCGAAATGTGCAAATGGCGGAGAAAAACCAAAACCGCACCTTTGCACAGCAGCCCCAGAGCCGTTATGATGTAGACAGGACACCAACCGAAAGGAGCGATAATAATGAGCGGAATCACTTACAGCAGACAGGGGGATTACCTTATTCCCGACCTCACATTACCGACAGAGCCAGAAATTCCTCTTGGCAGGTACGCTATGATGCACAGGGATTATCTGGAGCAGCACAAGAGAGTGACCTACCTCAACCTGCTGACGTCGGGCAGGCTGAACGAACACCTGCACCAGACCGAGCAGGCGGCATTGCAGAGGTTGGAGCTTCTGACGAAGCAGCTCTGCAAGGAGCAGGGAGTGACGGAGGAACTCAAAGAGAAAGCACCGATGCAGTGGGTAGGGCTGATGAACAACATCCGCAGCCAAGCGGAGGAAGTAATCCTGAACGAGCTAATCTTCAATTAGCAGAGCCAGAGCCTGCCGCTGATGGGCAGGGCAGCGTTGCAAACGAGGAAGAAATAAGGGCAAATCTCCCGACAGTAGAGGAACAGATGGAAATGATAGCGGAAGCAGAGGACGAAAAATCCTCTGCTTTTTCCGTTTCACAGGAGGATATTGACTCCGTTCTGGTAAGGGGGAGCGGCTTTGAAGATGGCAAATACCGCATCTACCGCCAGTTCCAAAAGCACGAGGACAGCAAAAGCAATATTGCTTTTCTTAAAAAGGAATATGGCAGCGGTGGCGGTACACACGATTATCCAGACGGAACAAGGGGCGGCGAATGGCACGATGGCAAAGGCATCGGCATTGAAAAGGAAGGCTCCTATACCAACCCCGACCTGCGGCTCAGTTGGTCGAAGGTGGAGAAGCGTCTGCGTGAGCTGATAAAGGATGACCGCTATCTGAATGCCAAAGAGAAAGACCATTACGCTGAGTATCTGGAAAGCATTGAAGCACCGCAGTATGAAATCGACACCCAGAGGAAAATGGCAAGGCAGCGTTTTATTGATGCCCATCGGGATTTGCAGCCTGCCGACAAGCGGGATACGCTCTCTTTGCGTCTGTCCGATTTTATCCGTGACTTGGACGGTTATGAGAAAGGTCTGCTTTCCGAAGTGGGACGCACCGACCTTTCCGATGTGACCGCAGGGGAAATGGAAGGGCAGCTCTCAGACCCTGCCACTGTTCAGCAGCTTGTGGACTTCCTCTCTCTGGTGCAGGGCAAAACAACCGATGTTTACAGCCGTAGCAATGCGTGGCGTTTTTCACAGGAATTACGAGAGCTGCACCCGCTCCGCTACCTCTATCACGAGGGCGATGTCGTGTATATCGGGGCGGATAAATATGAGGTTTCGGACTTTGATGAAAACGCCGTGTCCCTGCGTAACCCAGAGTTCCCACTGTTCGGCAAAGAGTTCAGCCGAGCCGATTTTGAGGAAAAGTTAAAGGAAAACCCTGCCAACGACCATCTGAAGGTCATCGTGACAGAGAGCCAGAAAAAGGAAGTACCCGCCGAGGAAAAGCCAGACAGCATCAGGCTTTCGATTGACTTCTCCGAGCATCCTGCCTTTTATGACAGGGACTTGAATGACCGCTTTACCGATTTGAGCTTCGCCCTTGGAAACAGGCTTCTTGGCGTTCTGGACGAAAAGCAGCACCGTGAAAGACTGGATAAGAGTAAGGGCGTTGGTTGGTACAAAAAGACCGACTTTGAAATCTCCGCCGTTATCGGCGGCGAGGAACACACCTATGAGGGACGGTTTGACATTGGGGACGGCGAGGGCGATTTGATTGCCCATATCAAAAATTTTTATGACTACTCCCTCTCCCCTGCCTGCCCGTTTATCCCAGAGTGGAAGAAAGAGGGCGAGGATTACTACCGAGAAAAGATGGAGAGCCTGCATTGGGGGCGTGATGTATTCGTGCCGTTCCTTATGCAGCATACCGAGCTGACCCCAGAGGACGAAACACTCCTTACCGAGATAATGTCCTTTGAAAAGGAATGGTTTGTGCCTGCCGAGGAAAAAGCACAGGAATACGCCGACACCTTAAATAGTGCCGAGTATGAAACCGAGCAAAACGGAGAACCTGCCCCATCCGAAACGGCTGAAAAGCAGGATAATTCTGACCTTATCGGCAGGAAAATCACGATTGATAACCGCAGCTACCTCATTGAGAGCGTGGGAGAAATCAGCGGCGATGTGTCGCTGCGTGACATCACGTTCCAGAATAACGTGGGCTTCCCGATAAACCGTGTGGAGAAAATCAGCTATATCCGCAGGCTTCTGGAACAGCAGGCGGAAAAGGAATTACCGCCCGAAGAAAAAGTAGAAGCCGCCGCAGAGCCTGTTACGGAAACCGTGGCGGAATACCCTGCCGTGGAGAACGGGCTTCCCTATGACATCGTGGTTGAAAAAATCCGTTTTGGCGAGCCAGAAAAGACACAGGACAAGGAACCCCCTGCCCATTCTGAAGAACGCAGGAATTACCGCATTACCGATGATGCGTTAGGCGTTGGCGGTGCAAAAGAAAAGTTCCAAAACAACATGGCGGCAATCAGGCTTCTCCATGACCTTCAGATAGAAAACCGCCTTGCCACGCCCGAAGAACAGGAAACTTTATCAAAGTATGTTGGTTGGGGCGGGCTTTCAATGGCATTTGATACGAACAACGCAGCGTGGGCGAATGAATATAAAGAGTTGAAATCCGTACTTTCCGATGAAGAATACCATGCCGCTATGGAATCCACCCTCACGGCATTTTATACGCCGCCCGTTGTCATCAAGGCGATGTATGAAGCACTTGACCGTCTGGGATTTAAGCAGGGCAACGTGTTAGAGCCGTGCTGTGCCACAGGCAATTTTTTCGGTCTGCTCCCCGAAAGCATGGGGAAAGCAAAGCTGCACGGCATTGAGATTGACCCGTTATCGGGCAGGATTGCAAAGCAGCT
>OFFY01000294.1_pt1 | contig 52070 bp, 40 predicted proteins | sample 1521481 | NCBI WGS metagenome assembly OFFY01 (sample SAMEA3504117, study PRJEB24116) | mouse gut metagenome | biome: mouse gut; feature: mouse-associated habitat; material: faeces | place: Denmark | collected 2011
TATACCTTGCTCTGTAAAGAGCGTCACTGCTAATGCCTTAACTAAATGACATTGGTTTGGCTCCCTTTTCTTTATATATATTAACATAAAAACAGGAAAAATCCAAGTCTGTCATTGTAATTTCGGGCATGCTATACTGATGTACCGGCAGTGAGAGGAGAGAATCTGCCGGAGAGTGCCTGTAGGCGGTATTGGACTATGTGTGAAAAGAATGAGATACTAGGAGGGATATGGGGTCTATCAGGAATTGGACGAGGTCAAACGATGGGATTATGAACTGTACAGGGAAGCGCTGAAAGATCTTTGTTGGAGGTAGGACTGTGTATCGTATGGAAGAATTGATCCCGATTGTGGGAAAGCTGACACAACGCTATACGTCGTTGGAAAGAACATCGGTTACTTATGAAACGGCAAATCAGCTGATGGGAGTCGTGCTTTATTGTCTGCGGGAAGCAGAGTATGCGTCGGATCATGCGCTGGTATCCGGTGGGGGAACTGACGTATGGGAAGCGTATGAGACGGGGCTGCTTGGCGTAAAAGAAAAGGTAAAACATGCACTCTCGCTTTATCATGCACTGATGCCGCAGTTTTGCGCTTATGGAAACCGCTGCCTTTCGGATTTGTTTACACGGGGAATGCCTGAATTTCTTTCCTGCATACGCCTGGAACAGGTTTTTTTGACGAAAATGCCAAAAGATGCCGTGCTACGGCAGCTGTTCGGATACGATCCCATGTATGAGGATTTGACGGAAAATATCTGTGAGATTGTTCTTGCCGATCTGATCGTACATTTTTGTTTGAAAAAGCCTTTTGCCGAGGAACATCCGGAACAAAAAGATGCCCTCCGACTGCAGGAAATCGTCCGGGATATGGATCTGCCCGGGATGAAAGTGCTGTGCGGGAATGTGTTAAAGGCGATTGCGGGAGAATATGGAGAAGAGGAAGCAAATTTGTGTTCCTATTTTTCACAGGTGGCCTGCGATATTGCGGTTCGTCTGAAATGTGCGGCAGACCACGGAACGCTTGCAGATTTTATCATCCGAAAAGATTTTTGATTGGATCTGTTTTTGAATATTTTGATTTTCTTTGGAGAACCTAAAGGATACATTAATGAGGTAATATGATTGAAGGAGATCAGAATGAATAAGATATATGAGGAATTTTTTAAAATCGGAATCGTTCCGGTGGTTGCGCTTAAGGATGCTTCCGATGCGGAACCGCTTGCAAAGGCGCTTAGAGACGGCGGGTTGCCTTGTGCAGAGGTGACGTTTCGGACCGAGGCGGCACAGGATGCGATCCGCAGTATGACGGAAAAATTTCCGGATATGCTTATCGGGGCAGGAACCGTATTGACGAGGGGGCAGGTGGATGCCGCGGTTTTGGCGGGAGCGGAATTTATCGTAAGTCCGGGATTTAATCCCAAAGTCGTAAGTTACTGTCTCGAAAAAGAAATTCCCGTCATTCCGGGATGTTCCAGTCCAAGCGATATCGAAGCCGCAATCGAACTTGGACTTGACGTTGTCAAATTTTTTCCGGCGGAGGCAAGCGGCGGAATCGAGGCGATCCGGGCGATGTCTGCGCCGTATCGCAAGATAAAGTTTATGCCTACCGGCGGAATCCATGCCGGAAATATCAAACGTTATCTGCATGTTCCAAATGTCCTTGCCTGCGGCGGCAGCTGGATGGTAAAGAGCGAGAGGATTAAACATAAGGATTGGGACGGCATTACATCATTGACGAAAGAAGCGGTTTTTGCTATGCTTGGTTTTACCATCCGGCATGTCGGAATCCACTGCGAAAATGAAGCGGAGGCACTGGACGCCGGCGGACGGTTTGCAGAGTTGATTGGGGCAGAGAAAAACGTTTTAAATTCGTCCGTTGTTTCGGGAACCTATATGGAATGGGTGAAATGTCCGGGACGGGGTGCCCGCGGCCATATCGCCGTCGGAACAGATTCTGTGGAACGCGCCGTATATCAGCTGACAAAACGAGGCTTTGGCTTTGACTTATCGAGCGGGGTATACGATACATGCGGCTGTTTGAAATCCATTTACTTTGCGGAGGAAATTGCGGGATTCGCAATTCATCTAATCCAAAACGAATGTCGGGAGGGAGTATAATATGGCAAGAAAAGTAATTACATTTGGAGAACTGATGCTGCGGCTGGCTCCTGCGGGATACGAGCGGTTTTTACAGGCGTCCTCGTATGGAGCAGCCTTTGGAGGAGGAGAAGCAAATGTTGCGGTTTCTCTTGCCAATTACGGGATGGATGCCGGATTTGTTACAAAGCTTCCGACCCATGAAATCGGGCAGGCGGCAGTGAATGCATTGCGCCGGTTTGGTGTGGATACATCAAAGATCGTTCGGGGCGGTGCGCGTGTCGGTATTTATTTTCTGGAAAAAGGAGCGAGCCAGCGTCCGTCTAAAGTGATCTATGACCGTGCCCATTCTGCGATTGCAGAAGCGCGCGTATCGGATTTTGACTGGAATGAGATCTTCCTCGGCGCAGACTGGTTTCATTTTACGGGGATCACGCCGGCGCTTTCGGATTCGGCGGCAAATATCTGCTTAGAAGCCTGCAGGGCGGCAAAAGAGAAAGGTATGACGATCAGCTGTGACTTAAATTACAGAAATAAGTTATGGACGAAAGAAAAAGCGAAAAGCGTAATGGGAAACCTCTGTGAATACGTGGACGTCTGTATTGCCAACGAAGAAGATGCGAACGACGTATTCGGGATCTGTTCCAAAGGGACAAAAGTAACTGCAGGAGAGCTGAATAAAGAAGGCTACAGGGAGGTGGCAGAGAAACTGACCGACCGCTTTGGCTTTCAGAAAGTTGCCATTACGCTTCGTACGTCGATTTCTGCAAACGATAACAAATGGGCGGCGATGCTTTACGAAGACGGAAAGTGTTATTTCAGCCGGGAATATCTGATGCATATCGTTGACCGTGTAGGCGGCGGAGATTCGTTTGGCGGCGGTTTGATTTATGCCTGCATGAAGGAGTATCCGCCGCAGGACGCCATAGAATTTGCAGTGGCGGCAAGCTGCTTAAAACATTCTGTGGAAGGGGATTTTAATCTGGTTTCCGTGGAAGAGGTGAAAAAACTTGCGGGTGGAGACGCTTCCGGGCGCGTACAAAGATAAGAAACTGCCCTGGCAGGAAAATGTTTCCTGCTGATATTAGGAAGAGAACAAATTATATGAAACGGGAGGAGAATCAGTATGAATCAAAACAAAGAAGCACAGGTGAATATAAGAAAAGTGGCGATGATAGGCTGCGGATTTGTAGGCTCGGCGTCCGCATTCAGCCTGATGCAGAGCGGACTGTTTTCGGAAATGGTATTGATTGACGCGGATCAAAACCGTGCAGAAGGAGAGGCTATGGATATCAGCCATGGCGTGCCGTTTGCGAGAGAGATGAAAATTTATGCCGGTAGTTATGATGATATTGTGGACGCGGCAATTATTATTATTACCGCCGGAGCAAATCAGAAGCCGGAGGAGACGAGGCTGGATTTGGTACACAAAAACGTAGGAATTTTCAAAAGCATTATTCCGGAAATCGCAAAGCGCAATTGCCGGGGAATTTTATTAATCGTGTCCAATCCGGTGGATATTTTGACCTATACCGCGTTAAAGCTGTCCGGATTTACGGAAAACCGGGTGATCGGTTCCGGTACGGTACTGGATACGGCAAGGCTGAAATACGAGCTTGGCAAGCACTTGTCCGTTGACAGCAAAAGCGTCCATGCGTTTATTATCGGAGAACATGGAGACAGCGAAATTGCGGCGTTCAGCAGTGCGAACGTATCGGGTATCGCTTTAAGTGAATTCTGCGAAATGAGGGGACATTATGCCCACGATGAGAACAGCCGGCAGATCGCAGAGCGCGTCAAAAACAGTGCATATGATATTATCAAAAAGAAGCGTGCCACCTACTACGGGATCGCAATGGCGGTCAGAAGAATCTGTGAAGTGATCATTCGGGACGAAAAATCCATACTTCCGGTTTCTTCTATGATGCATGGGTCCTACGGTATAGAAGACGTCGTTTTAAGTATGCCGGCAGTTGTCGGTAAACATGGCGTGGAAACACAAGTTCCGATTCCGTTGGACGAAGAGGAGATTGAAAAGTTGCAGAAGTCTGCACAGACTTTAAAAGGGATTATCGACGGAGTGGAATGGTAGACAGGGAAAAACGGTGTTCTCCGGGCGTCTGATTCGTCCCGCCCTGATTAGAAAATATAAAAAAACCTTAAAATATGAAATATTTCATATTTTAAGGTTTTTATCAAGTGCAGGAAAAGGGACTTGAACCCTCACGACATTGCTGCCACAGGCACCTGAAGCCTGCGCGTCTGCCAATTCCGCCATTCCTGCACGAACTGACAAAACTTATAATACCCCTTTTTTTTGTAATTGTCAACTATAAATTGAAAGTTTTTTTTGAAAAATTAAAACAATTTATGGTTGACATACGAGGAATGATTTGGTATTATATAATAGCTGTTGGGAGCAACAGTTTATTTGCGGAAGTGTCGGAACTGGCAGACGAGCAAGACTAAGGATCTTGTGAGCAATGCGCTCGTGTGGGTTCAAGTCCCATCTTCCGCATTCGGTTATCCGTCGGGAAGTTCTTAAAAAGAGCTTCTCGATTTTTTTCTATTTACAGTAGCAGTCGTATGGAGGGAGAGCATGGATAAAAGTGGAAAGACGCGCATCAGCGATCTTAGTGTGCGGACAAAACTATATGCGGCGGGAGCGTGCGTTTTGTTGTTTTTGGCGGTCTGCCTGTTTGTTTCGGTGGGATCGATCCGGCAGACGAGCAGACATGCCGTCGGTTATATGGAGCAAACGTTTCATTCGGCAGAGGAGATGCAGTCGGATCAGACGTCTTTTCTGGAACGGAAAGAAGAACTCGAATCGTCGGCGTCCAAAAGCTGCAGTATACTTTTCGTGATGGGCGTCGTTTTTATTTCTCTTACGGCAGTTCTTTTACGGGCCGTGGTTGTTTCCGTAATACCTCCGGTCGGACGGATCCGGGAGCATATGGAAAAATTTTCGGACGGGAATTTTTCCGGAGAGCTGGAACAGGATCTTCTGGAGCGCAAAGAAGAGTTTGGGGCATTGGCGGGATATGCCGAAGAGACGCGCAGGACGGTAAGCCGTGCCATCGACGGCATGAGAACAGAGACAACAGACATGCTGGAAAATATGGAGGGATTTTATATACATATGGATCGTCTGCACGCTCAGGTGACGGATGCATGTGAAATTGCGTCGGAATTGACTGCGGTCATGGATACCGCGGCAGCGTCTGCTGCAGAGGCGGCACAGCTCTCCCAAGACGTCCGGTCCGTTTCGGAAACGATATCTGCCCGGATGAAAGAGAGCGGGACAGAGACAAATGAGATCTATGTGCGTACGCTTGGCGTCCGGGAAGAGACGGACCAAAGGCGTCAGATTATGCAGCAGGAACAAAACGAGATGAAAGACAGCCTGCTGCGGGCATTGGATTCCGTCAAAGTGGTAGAGGAGATTTCCGGTTTGGCAGAATCGGTAATGGAACTGACGGAAAAGACAAACCTGCTTTCGCTGAATGCCAGCATTGAAGCTGCCAGGGCGGGATCGGCAGGGAAAGGATTTGCGGTTGTTGCAGACGAAATCCGCAAGCTGGCGGAACAGTCCAAAAAAAATGTAGAGCATATCCAGTGGATTGCTGGAGAAGTTAATTTTGCCGTCGGAAATTTAAAAGCGGATTCCGAACGGATGTTGGATTTCGTAGATACCAAGGTACTTTCCGGTTTTGACTTTTTTTATCGGATGGCGAACGATTACACCGGAGACGTGGAAAAGATCGGACGTTTTGTTGCCGGATTTCAGGAGGTATCGGAAGATATTGACGCTTTTGCCGGCAGTATGTCGGAATCTGCCGTAAAAATTGCCGAAGCGGCAGAACAGGGAAAAGAAAAGTCGGCGGATCTTGCAGAACTGACGGGCGGTATGTCAAAATGGGAGCGTATGATTACGGAGGATTTTAAAACGGCGGAAAGTGCCGTACAAAAAGTCCGGGAGCGTACCAGCCGGTTTGTGACGGCAGAAAAAAGCGAATAAATAGAAAAGAAAGGAAAGAGGGGAACCGGAACGCATCCGGCTCCCTTTTTCAAACGCAGGACGGGCGCTTTTTGCTTTTTAAAGCCCGCGGTTTCTTACGGCGGATAAAAAAATTGTAAAAAAAAAGGAAACAGGAAATTTGTACAGAAAGTATAAGATAGAGATTTAGGAGGTGTCAGGCGTGACAATCCGTGAAAAGATAGAAAAGATGGAGCAGGAAACCTTAAGCCCGTATGCAACGCTTAGTATCCGGTCGAAGGGACGGGAAAAAGAAGAGCCTGCCTGTGACATTCGACCCGTGTTTCAGCGGGACCGCGACAGGATTCTTCACAGCAAAGCGTTTCGGCGCTTAAAAAATAAAACGCAGGTATTCTTGACGCCGAAAGGGGACCATTACCGTACGAGGCTTTCCCATACTCTGGAAGTATCGCAGAATGCGAGGACAATCGCAAAAGCGTTGCGCCTGAATGAAGATTTGGTGGAGGCAATCGCATTGGGACACGATCTGGGGCATACGCCGTTTGGACACGCGGGAGAATATGAATTAAATTCCCTGTGTGAAGACGGGTTTAAGCACAATGAGCAGAGCGTCAGGATCGTGGAGAAGCTGGAAAAAAACGGTGAAGGGCTGAATCTGACCTGGGAAGTCAGAGACGGGATTTTAAATCATCAGACCGGTACGATGCCGCATACGTTAGAAGGAAAGATTGTTCGGCTTTCGGATAAGATTGCATATATCAACCACGACATCGACGATGCCATAAGGGCGCATATCATGGTGAAGGAAGATATTCCGAGAGAACTGTGTGATATTTTGGGCCATACGACAAGAGAACGACTGGATACGCTGATACATAATATCATCAATAACAGCATTGGCAAAGACGATATCGTAATGTCAAAAGACGTGGAGACAGCCATGCATCGGCTGCGCCGCTTTATGTTTGAACATGTGTATAAAAATCCGGTGGCAAAAGGAGAAGAACATAAGGCAAGGGAGCTGTTAAAACAACTGTTTTATTACTATATGGAGCATATCGGTCTGCTTCCGGAAAAATATATCCGAATGCTTGGTGCGGGCGAGAAGAAGGATCGTGTCGTCAGTGATTATATTTCCGGCATGACAGATCAGTATGCGATCACGAAATTTGAAGAATATTTTCTGCCCCTGGCATGGCAGGTAGACGGATATTAGAAAAGGGGGAAGGACGATGCCCTTATATTCGGAGAATCTAATTGAAGAAGTCCGCTCAAAAAGCAATATTGCCGACGTAGTTTCCGGATATGTAAAACTGCAGAAAAAGGGGAACTCTTATTTTGGTCTCTGTCCGTTCCACAATGAAAAGACGCCGTCATTTTCGGTGACGCCGGGAAAAGAAATGTATTATTGTTATGGCTGCGGAGCGGGAGGGGATGTGTTTTCCTTTCTGATGAAGTACGAGAATTTCACGTTTGGAGAGGCAGTGGAAACGCTGGCAAAACAGGCGGGCGTTACGCTGCCGGTGAAGGAATTTTCTTCACGGGCGAAGCGGGAATCGGATAAAAGACAACGGCTGCTTGAGGCCAACAAAGAAGCGGGAAAATATTTTTATATGCTGCTGCGCAGCGAACACGGAGCGGCGGCGCTGGCATACTTTAAAAAGCGGGGATTAAGCGATGAGACGATGCGCCGGTTTGGGCTTGGGTATTCGGACAAGTTCAGCGACGATTTATACCGTTATTTGAAGAAACAGGGATATGAAGACGAAGTGTTAAAAGACAGCGGCCTGGTTTCTTACAGCGAAAGGGGAGGAGGACGCGATAAATTTTGGAACCGGGCGATGTTTCCGATCATGGACGTAAGAGGGAAGGTGATCGGTTTCGGCGGACGCGTGATGGGGGACGGCGAGCCGAAATATTTAAACTCTCCGGAGACTGTGATCTTTGATAAAAGCAGAAATTTATACGGCCTGCATATTGCAAGAACGACGAAAAAGCCGCAGCTTCTGCTGTGTGAAGGTTATATGGATGTCATTGCCCTGCATCAGGCGGGCTTTGACAATGCGGTGGCTTCTCTGGGCACATCGCTGACCAGCGGACATGCAAGCCTTCTGAAACGATATACAAAAGAGGTCTATCTGACCTATGACAGCGACGGGGCGGGGGTGAAAGCGGCGCTGCGCGCCATACCGATCTTAAGGGATGTCGGTATACTGACCAAAGTCGTCGATATGACGCCTTATAAAGATCCGGATGAGTTTCTCAAAGCCCTGGGGGCAGAGGCGTATCAGGAAAGGATCGATCAGGCGGAGAATAGTTTTTTGTTTGAACTGCGTCTCTTAGAACGGGAATTCGATATGAAAGACCCGGAGAGTAAGACGGCGTTTTACAATGAAATCGCAAAACGGCTGCTGGAATTTACCGAAGAGCTGGAACGCGATAATTATATTGAGGCAGTTGCGGGGAGATATCAGATCGGCTTTCAAAACTTAAGAAAACTTGTGATCTCGGCAGGGACAAAAAGCGGTATGGCTCCGCCGGGGCGAAGGTTAAAATCCGGTATCCATGAGAAGAAAAAAGAAGACGGTATGAAGCAGTCTCAGAAACTGCTTTTGACATGGCTCATTGAAGATACCAGATTGTTTCCTGTCATAAAAGAGTTTATAAAGCCGTCGGATTTTACCGAGGAAATTTACCGAAAAGCCGCAGAAGTTTCCTACAGGCAGCTGAATGAGACGGGTGAAGTGCATCCGGCGAAGATTGCGGCAATGTTTGAAGAGGAGGAAGACAAACGGGAGATTGCGGCATTGTTCAATGCATATATCCCGAATATTGAGACAAAAGCAGAAAAGGAGAAAGCACTGAAAGAAACGATTGTCCGAATCAAGCGAAACAGCATAGACGTTCGATCAAACGATCTGGCACCGACCGATATTGCAGGCTTACAGCGGCTTGTAGAAGACAAACGGCAGTTAGAACAACTGGAAAAATTGCATATTTCTATCGAATAAGGACAGAATAGTAACGAACTATGAGAGGAAGGAAACATGGAAGAGAAGAAAAATAAAGCCGCGAAGACCCAGGGAGAGGAGATGCTTTCCACAGATCCGGCGGTAAGGGCAGAAAAATTAAATGCAAAATTAAGGGAACTTGTCGAATTTGCCAAAAAGAAGAAAAATATTCTGGAATATCAGGAAATCAATGATTTTTTCCAGAAAATGGAGCTGAATGCGGAAGAATTTGAAAAGATCTTAGACTGCCTGGAAACGAATAATATCGACGTGCTTCGTATCACCGACGACGATGATGTTTTAATTACCGAGGAAGAAGAGATCGAGGTGGAGAAAATCGATCTTTCCGTTCCGGACGGTATCAGTATCGAAGATCCGGTCCGCATGTATTTAAAAGAAATCGGCAAGGTTCCGCTCTTAAGCGCCGAAGAAGAGATCGATCTGGCAAAACGGATGGAGCTTGGAGACCAGCAGGCGAAAAAACGCCTTGCCGAGGCAAATCTTCGTCTTGTGGTATCGATTGCCAAACGGTATGTCGGCAGGGGTATGCTCTTTTTGGATCTGATTCAGGAGGGAAATCTGGGGCTGATCAAGGCGGTAGAAAAGTTTGATTACCGGAAAGGATATAAGTTTTCCACGTATGCAACCTGGTGGATCCGTCAGGCAATTACGAGAGCGATTGCAGATCAGGCTAGGACCATACGGATTCCCGTGCATATGGTAGAAACGATCAATAAATTGATTCGCGTCAGCAGGCAGCTGCTGCAGGAGCTGGGACGTGAGCCGACTCCGGAAGAAATTTCGGAAGAGATGAATATGCCGGTAGAACGTGTGCGTGAAATTTTAAAGATTTCTCAGGAACCGGTTTCCCTAGAGACGCCGATCGGTGAGGAAGAAGACAGTCATTTGGGCGATTTTATCCAGGATGATAATGTTCCGGTTCCGGCAGACGCCGCCGCTTTTACACTCTTGAAAGAACAGCTCCAAGAAGTGCTTGGAACTCTGACGGAACGGGAGCAGAAAGTCTTAACGCTTCGCTTCGGATTAGAGGACGGGCGTGCGAGGACATTGGAAGAAGTGGGAAGGGAATTTAACGTAACAAGGGAACGCATCCGCCAGATTGAGGCGAAAGCGCTGCGAAAACTGCGTCACCCAAGCAGAAGCCGCAAGTTAAAAGATTATTTAGAGTAAACACATATGATAAAACTTTCAAAAAGGCTGCGGGCTCTTTCGGATCTGGTAACGGAGGGCTGTGTGCTGGCAGATATCGGAACAGACCATGGATATCTTCCGATTTATCTGGTTTTGACGGGAAAAATCAAGCGTGCGTTTGCCATGGATATCGGAACCGGTCCGCTGATGCATGCGAAAGAGCATATAGAGGCTTATGGATTGGGTGATTACATAACCTTAAGGCGTTCCGACGGGGCGGCGGCGCTGCATCCCGGCGAAGCGGATTCTGTTTTGATCGCCGGAATGGGCGGCGGCGTAATGCTCCATATTCTGGAAGACGGCGAAAAGACGCTGTTATCTGCAAAAGAGTGGATTTTACAGCCGCAGTCGGAAATCCAAAACGTCCGGGAATATCTGTATCGGAAGGGATATTGTATTGACCGGGAAGATATGGTGTTAGAAGACGGAAAATATTATCCGATGATGCATGTTTCGGTCGGTCATAGGGCACAGGCGCATGGATATAAAAAAGAAGAATTTGCGCTTTACTGCCGTTACGGGGAGAAGCTTTTGCGCAGCGGGAATACAGTGTTGACGCAGTATCTGCAGCATCAGATTCTGCAGTATGAATCTGTTTTATTACACCTGGAAAAGCAGCAGAAGGAGGCTGCAAAAATGCGCAGAAAGGAAATAGAAACAGAGCTTGGTTACGCAAAAGCGGCTCTGGATTATGGGAAGGAAGTGTAGCAAGATGCTGTTAAGAGAGGTAATGGAGCTGCTGGAGGAACAGTCTCCGTTATATTATGCCTGCGACTGGGATAATTCGGGACTGTTGGCGGGCAGGTCCAATCAGGATATCCGTAAAATTTATATCGCCCTGGACGCTTCGGATGAAGCGGTGGAAGAGGCGGTTTTGGAAGAAGCGGATCTGCTGCTGACGCACCATCCGCTGATCTTTGGCGGAATGAAGCGCGTTGTTGCCGAGGATTTTATCGGAAGGCGCCTTATGAGACTGATCGCAAATGACGTAGCCTGTTATGCCATGCATACCAATTTTGACGTAAAGGGCATGGCAGATCTGGCGGCGGCGATGCTTGGACTGGAGGAGACGCAGGTACTGGATGTGACGGCGTATACGGACGATACGGAAGAAGGCATCGGAAGAGTAGGAAGGCTGATGGCGCCTATGACCGTAAAAGAGTGCGCAGGGTTTGTCAAAGCGGCGTTCTCTTTACCGGAGGTGAAGGTGTTCGGAAAAGCGGATGCCGTACTGACAACGGCAGCGGTTTCTCCCGGTTCCGGTAAGAGCGAGATCGGTAATGCCATTGCATGCGGGGCGGACGTGCTGATCACGGGAGATATCGACCATCATGACGGCATCGACGCCGTCGCGAAAGGGCTTTGTATTATCGATGCCGGTCATTACGGATTGGAGCAGATTTTTGTCGGATATATGAAAGGGTATCTGGAAGCACATTGTCCGGATATCGAAATTGTTGCACAGAAACGGGAATTTCCGTATTGGACAGTATAGGGGATGCATATGGGTGAGGAGAAGGTTCTATTAACGATCTGCGGAGAAGAAAAAGAATACGAGAAAGGCACGCAGTATCTGACGATTGCAGAAGAATACCAGGGACGGTATCAGGACGATATTATATTGGTATCTGTCAATAACAAACTGTATGAACTGCATAAAAGGGCGAAAAAAGGAGGCGTGCTCTCTTTTGTGACAACGGCAGACAATGCCGGCAGAAAAACATATCGCAGAAGCGTTACATTTTTGATGCAGAAAGCGCTGTTTCGCCTGTTGGGGAAAGAGAGGTCGCCGGTACGCATCATGCACTGCATCAGTCAGGCATATTACTGTGAACTGGCGCATGGGGAACAGGTGGACGCCGGTTTTTTAAAGCGGGTAAAAGAAGAGATGCTTGCGATGGCAGATGAAAAGATGCCGATCTTAAAAAGCAGCATCAAGACGGACGATGCCGTAGAGCTGTTTCGTGATTACGGAATGCCGGAAAAAGAGTGCCTGTTTCATTACCGCCGGAGTTCGAGAGTGAGCATTTATTCGCTGGGAAATTATCAGGATTATTTTTACGGTTATATGGCGGCGCATACGGGATATTTGAAGTATTTTGACCTTAAGCCCTATGAAAACGGTTTTGTGCTGATGTTCCCCAATGAAAATACAAAAGAGACGGCGGAATTTAAACCTTCCGTGAAGCATTTTGATACGATGCGCCGTTCCAGGGAATGGAGCCGTACCATGGGAGTCGATACGATCGGGGCGCTGAATAACGCGATCGCATCCGGAAGGATGCAGGAGATCATAATGGTGCAGGAAGCTTTGATGGAACAGAGAATCGGACAGATGGCAGAAATGGCTGCCGGACGCAGAGGATGTAAATTTATTATGATTGCAGGTCCCTCGTCTTCCGGAAAAACGACTTTTTCCCATCGGCTTTCGATACAGCTTTCGGCACTGGGGCTGAAACCGCATCCGCTGTCTTTGGATAATTATTATCTGGACAGGGAGAAGGCCCCGAAAGATGCGGACGGAAACTTTGATTTTGAATGCCTGGAAGCGCTGGATGTTGCATTGTTCCATCGGGATATGGCGGCTTTACTGCGTGGAGAGAGCGTAGATCTTCCCGTTTTTAATTTTAAAACGGGAAAACGGGAATACAAAGGAAGGCAGCTGACGCTGGGGCGGGACGATATTTTGGTTGTGGAAGGAATCCATGGTTTAAACGACAGGCTCACCTGTACGCTTCCGGAAGAAAGCAAATTTAAGATATTTATCAGTGCGCTGACACAGATTAATATTGACGAACATAATTATCTGCCGACGACGGACGGAAGGCTGATCCGCCGGATTGTCCGCGACGCCAGAACGAGAAATACGACGGCGGGCGAGACGATCGGAATGTGGAATTCGGTCAGGCGCGGGGAAGAGAAATATATTTTCCCGTTTCAGGACAGCGCGGATATTATGTTCAATTCAGCCTTGATTTATGAGCTGGCTGTGTTAAAATTATATGCGGAGCCGTTGTTGTTTTCCATCGACACATGCGCGCCGGAATACCAGGAAGCGAAAAGACTATTGAAATTTTTGGATTATTTTCTTCCGGTTCCGGGGGAGGAAATCGCAAAGAATTCTATTTTAAGAGAATTTATCGGCGGAAGCGTGTTTCATGTATAAAGTATGATAAAAATAAGCAGGGCAGATGATCGCGGCTGCAGTTACTGCAGGTGAGGAAAGTCCGGGCTTCACAGGGCAGGATGCCGGATAACGTCCGGTAGAGGCGACTCTAAGGATAGTGCAACAGAAATATACCGCCGGATGAGGTTCATCCGGTAAGGGTGGAAGGGCAGTGTAAGAGACTACCGCCTCTCTGGCAACAGAGAGGGCATATGTAAACCCCATTCGAAGCAAGACCAAATGTAAGCGATGACGTGGCCCGCCAGCTTTCGGTAGGTTGCTTGAGGCGGCTGGCGACAGCCGTCCTAGACAGATGATCATTCACGACATAACCCGGCTTACCGCCCTGCTTATTTTATCAGATATATGTTTGACAGAGGAATGCCGATTCCTCTTTTTTTATCTTATCGGAAGACGCGGTAGGAGATTGCGCCCAGACGTTCCGATATCAGGGAGGATTTACATGGAGATAACAGAAGTCATAAAAAAAGCGTATGCGGCTGGCGCCTCAGATGTTCATTTGTTGTTCGGCCGTCCCGTTATGCTTAGGATCAACGGAACGATGTCTGCCTATGGAACGGAAGTCCTGCAGCAGATGGATTTGAATGAGCTGATGACCATTTGTCTGTCGCAGGATCAAAAGAAAACACTGGAAGAGACCGGGGAGATCGATGCGGCTGTTTCCATTCCGGGTCTTTCGCGTATTTTTGTAAATGTATACCGTCAGCAGGGGATGTATGCGGCTGCGATACGGCTGCTTGCTCCCGATGTCCCAAGCCCGGGAGAACTTGCGGTTCCGGAGTCTGTTGTAACGCTGGCGCAGGAGAGCAAGGGACTGGTGCTGATCAACGGGGAAGCGGGAAGCGGTAAAAGTACGACGACCGCCAGCCTGTTAAATGAAATGGCGGGGAAAGAAGCAAAAAGTATCATTACGATTGAAAATCCGATTGAATATCTGCTTTCACCTGGAAAAAGTATAATTTCACAGAGGGAAATCGGGATAGATACCTCCGGGTATGCCGAAGCAGTGCGGGCGTCGCGCAGGCAGGATGCAGACGTTGTCTATATCGGAGAGCTGCCAGATACGGAAACGATCATGGAAGCAATCCTGACGGCAGAAGCCGGGCATCTGGTGATTTCGTCTTTATACACCTGCCGTACGGAGGATGCGCTGCATCGGCTGATCTGCAGTTTTCCCCATGATCGGAGGGAGGAGATGCAGAAGCGGCTGGCAGAGATCTTAAAGGGCGTGGTGACCAAAAAACTGCTGCCCAGGAACGGGACAAAAGGCAGGATCGCCGTGTATGAGATTATGCTGTCAGATAAAGAGATCCGCGAGCGGGTCGCTGCGGGCAGAATCTCAGAGGTTACGGCTTTGATCGAACAGAAACAGGAGAGCGGGATGCAGACGATGGACGGGGCAATTTTATCCGCGTATATGCGGTCAGAGATTTCCGCAGAGACGGCGGTTTCCTGTGCCCTCGACCAAGACCGCATGAAAAACCGCATGAAGGTATATACATTATGAGACCGCTCCGAAAGGAGCGCGTCATATTGGGATGCCCTGTGGGTATACATTATGAGACCGCTTTAAAAGGAGCGAAATATAAAATGTTTCTTAAAAAACAATAGGTCAGTTGACAGCCCGAAATTCAGATTGTACCATATATTTCGTACAGCGAAACTATATCAAACGAATGAAGGTGTATCATCATGAAAGAAAAAGTACAACGATTTATGACAGGGCGGTATGGATTTGATGAATTATCAAAAGTTTGTCTGGTCGCGACCATTACGCTGATGGCCGTATCCATGTTTGTCAGAAACCAGATTCCCTATCTGCTGGCGCTGCTTCTGCTGGTCTATTGCTATATCCGCGCGTTTTCCAGAAAAACAGAAAAACGCCGTCAGGAAAACCAGAGATTTTTAAGCCTTAGATACCGGGCTGTTGTAAAATGGAATACGTATAAAAATCATCGGGCGCAAAAGAAAATTTACCGTTTTTATAAATGTCCGCAGTGCAGGCAGAAAGTGCGCGTTCCGAAAGGAAAAGGCAAAATCTGTATCACCTGCCCCAAATGCCGGGCGGAATTTGTAAAAAACAGTTAGGATGAATTCTTATGTTTGGGTATATCAACATTAACCGGAAAGAATTGACAAAAGAAGGCGACAGAGCGTATCAGGCGTATTACTGCGGTTTGTGCCGGATTTTAAAACGCAATTGCGGCACAAAAGGACAGATGCTTTTAAATTATGATATGACATTTTTGATCGTGCTTCTGACCGGATTGTATGAATTAGAGCATGTGGAACAGGAATTTACCTGTCCCATCCATCCCACGAAAAAACGGACCGCGTGGATCAATGAAGCGACAGAATATGCTGCGGATATGAATCTTCTGCTGGCGTATCATAATTTTGAGGACGATTGGAAAGACAATAAAGCATATGCAAAAAAAGCCTGTGCAATGGCTTTTGTAAAAGATTATGAGAAAGCCAGAAAAAAGTATCCCAGACAGGCTTCGGCTGTGGAGAAGTATATGAAGACGCTGGCAGCGGCAGAAGCGGCGCAGGAGGAGAATATCGACCTGATCGCCGGGCTGACGGGTGAGATGACGGGAGAAATTTTTGACTGGAAGGAAGACGAGTGGTCGGAAGAGCTTCGATGTCTGAGTTTTTACCTGGGTAAATTTATTTATCTGATGGATGCCTATGAAGATCTGGAAAAAGATAAAAAACGGCAGGAGTACAATCCTTTTTTAAAAATGGTTTGTCAGAGAGAAACTGACTTTGAGACATTTGTAAAACTTCTGCTTACCAGCATGATGTCAGAAAGCGCAAAATCGTTTGAGCGGCTTCCGATTCTTCTGCATGCCGATATTCTGCGGAATGTGCTGTATTCCGGCGTATGGTCCAGGTATGAATATATCCAGGTAAAGAAGAGAAAACAACAGGAAAAGAAAGCCAGAGGAAAGCAGAATGTTAAATCCGTATGAGGTTCTGGGTGTTTCTCCCGGAGCCAGCGACGAGGAAATCAAAAAAGCGTATCGTTCGCTGAGCCGGAGATACCATCCGGACGCCAATGTCAATAATCCGAATAAGGCGCAGGCGGAGGAGCGATTTAAGCAGGTGCAGCAGGCGTATGACCAGATCATGAAAGAAAAACAGCAGGGTTACAGCTATGGGGGAAGAGGCTACGGTTACGGAAATGCAGGCAGCGGGACGTATGGTTATGGGAGTAATCGTACGTACGGCGGATATTCTTCCGGCAAGGGAGCCGATTCCATAGAAATGCAGGCGGCAGCCAATTATATTGCCAACCGTCATTATGCGGAAGCGCTCAATGTTTTAAACTCCGTTGCGGAGGCACAACGGGGAGCAAGATGGTACTTTTTCAGCGCGGTGGCAAATGCCGGAATGGGGAATAACGTAACGGCAAAAGAACAGATCGATAGGGCAGTCGCTTTAGAACCAAGCAATATGGAATACCGGCAGTTTAAACAGCATTTGGATTTCGGAGGGACATGGTATCAGAGCATGGGACGCGGCTATGAACGGCCGTATGCAGGCAGCGGCAGCTGGTGCCTTAGTATGCTGTTTCTAAATATGCTTTGTAATTGCTGCTGTTTTCGGCCATGTTAGGGAACTCGGCTGTTGACCGGGTTGTGAAATGCAGGCGGCACAAAATGCCAGGACAAGGGGTGGACGTATGATAAAAGGAATGTTACGGAATCTTTTCGGGAAGAGAGATTCTTTTGAACCGCAGAACACAGCGCATCATAAACAGAAGGATGTGAACAGACAGGAAGAGAAAGAAGAAGTAAAAAAAGAAGAAATCTCACAGAAGGAAGGAGATTCGGATGATATGCGGCACAGACCGGTACGGGGGATGGGATTACAGCCTCTGGATGTCATCGACGGGTTTTCGGTTCGGCCGGGATTTTATAACAGAGACGGTGCTGCCGTCGCTCCAAACGGAGTCAGTTTTACGATTCATTCTCATGGGGCAACAGGCTGTACGCTTCTGTTGTTCCGTCCGCAGGAGAAGCAGCCGTACGCAAAACTGAAATTTCCCGAATCTTATCACATTGGAAACACCTATTCCATGCTGGTATTTGGTTTGAATATTGAAGAGTTTGAATATGCATTCCAGTTGGACGGACCTTATGAGCCGGAGCACGGACTTTTGTTTAATAAGGATCATATTTTACTGGATCCCTATGCCAGAGCGGTAACGGGACAGAGAAACTGGGGAGAGCGGCCGGAAGGCGGCGGAGACTTTGTATACCATGCAAGAGTGGTCGAAAATAATTTTGACTGGGGCAAAGTAAAACAGCTGGAATATCCGCTGGAGGATTTGGTGATTTACGAAATGCATGTCAGAGGATTTACAAAGGATGACTCTTCCGGTGTAACCGCAAAAGGAACCTATGAAGGACTGCGGCAGAAAATACCGTATCTGAAAGATTTGGGAATCAATGCGGTAGAGTTGATGCCAATTTTTGAGTTTGATGAAATGGAAAGCGCCAGAGTCGTGGACGGAAAGCAGCTCTACAATTACTGGGGCTATAATACAGTCTGTTTTTTTGCGCCGAATACCGGCTATTCTTCCGTTGTGGAACATAACCACGAGGGGGATGAATTAAAGCGTATGATCTATGAATTAAAGGAAAACGGGATTGAGGTTATTCTGGACGTAGTGTTTAACCATACGGCGGAAGGAAATGAACATGGTCCCTGCTTTTCCTTTAAAGGCATTGATAATAATATTTATTATATACTGGCGCCGGACGGAACGTATTATAATTTCAGCGGCTGCGGCAATGTGCTCAACTGCAACCATCCGATGACGCGGCGGTTTATTATTGACTGCCTGCGTTATTGGGTGACAGAATACCGTGTGGACGGATTTCGGTTTGATTTAGCGTCTATACTGACGCGGGATTTAAACGGCGCGCCAATGGCGGAACCGCCGATTTTACAGGCGATTGCCTGTGATTCCGTTTTGGGGAAAGTCAAGCTGATTGCAGAAGCGTGGGATGCGGGCGGACTGTATCAGGTCGGAAATTTCCCGGCTTACCGCAGGTGGTCGGAATGGAACGGCAAATACCGGGACGATATGCGTCGGTTCTTAAAAGGCGACGAGGGAATGGCGGGAACGGCGATCACCAGGATTACCGGTTCGAAAGATTTATACGATCCTTCGGAGCGGGGGAAAAGCGCGTCGGTCAATTTTCTAACGTGCCATGACGGATTTACGCTGTATGACATGTATTCCTATAATATGAAGCATAATGAGAAAAACGGATGGAGTAATACGGACGGAGATAATAACGGCAATAACTGGAACTGCGGCGCGGAAGGGGAAACCGACGATCCGGAAGTAGAAGAACTGCGCCGCCGCATGATTAAAAATGCATGTGCGACATTAATGTGCAGCAGAGGTCCGGCGATGTTTTATGCCGGAGATGAATTCTGTAATACGCAGTTTGGCAATAACAATGCATATTGCCAGGATAACGAGATTTCCTGGCTGAACTGGAATAGGCTGGAAAAATATCGGGAAATACACGACTTTTTCCGCTATATGATTGCGTTCCGCAAAAGATATGCGATTGTCAGAAAGACTACAAAACCCGCCGTCTGCAACCTTCCGGAGGTCAGTATCCATAACGGATATCCCTGGAACAGCGGTACCGATTATACCAGCAGGCTGATCGGCGTCATGTATGCGGGACGAAATGAGGCGGATACAAAAGACGATATCGTTTTTTACGGGATGAACGCTTACTGGGAACCTTTGGATATGCAGCTTCCGACGCTTCCGAACGGTATGCAGTGGAAAATCTGCGTGAATACGTTCGTACCGTATGAAGACGGTCAGGATACGGCTTTGCTGGGATCGTTTGCTTTTGACAGCAAACTGAAAGTTCCGCCGCGTACGGTGGTTGTGCTCGTAGGGGAATAGACGGGTGAAAATACTATAAACCCCGTTTTTTTAAGATTCGATATTCGAGCGCAGTAAATATCCCTTTGTCAATCAAAATCCCGATCAGGATAATTACAAGCATTACCGTCATCACCTGGTTGATGTCCGCCAGATCCCGACCGACCATCAGGGTATAGCCGAGACCGGCAGAGGCGGACATCACTTCCCCGGACATGAGCGCCCGCCAGGCAAACGACCATCCCTGCTTTAATCCGGCGACAAAGGAGGGCAGGGCGGCGGGAAAAATCACGTCCAGGTACATATGGTACGCGTCCACGCCCATGGTTTTTGCCGCCTGGATATAAATCGGCGGAATGTTTTTGACGCAGCTTTCTATCGAAAGGGCGATGCCGAACGCAGAACCCATTACCACGACAAAAATAATGGCGCGTTCCGTTAAACCAAACCAGAGAATCGCAAACGGAACCCAGCAGATGCTCGGAAGCGTCTGGATTCCAAGAATCAGAGGTTTTAAATTTCGATTCAGATACGCAGAGTGCAGGATACAAACTCCAAACAAAACGCCAAGAAAAACAGAGAGTAAAAATCCCGCCAGGACCCGAAATAAGCTTCCGCCAATGGCCGCGGCTAAAGTTCCGTCAGAAAGTAAAAAGAAAAAACAGGAAAGTACACCGGAGGGATTTGGGACTGCGTAGGGTTTTACCCAGGCGAACCAGTCGCAGGCAGCCGTATAAAAAAGCTGCCAGAGCAGAATCAGTCCGGCAAAAAATAAAATATTTCCTAACAAGTGGTTTCGTTTCATATGTTCCGATCCTCCGTTGTATCAAATTCTTCCGCCGCAATTTTCCGTGCCGAGAGCTGAACTTTAGAGAGAATTTCTTTACGCAGGGAAACAAAGGCTGCGTCCTCTATATTGCGGGGACGCGGAAATGAAACGGGTACGATTTCTTTGATGCGTCCCGGATTTTCTGCCATGACGACAATTCTGTCTGCAAAATAAACGGCTTCTTCTACACTGTGGGTGACGTAAAGAATGGTTTTTTTGTGCGATTCCCAGATTTCTTCCAGTTCCGACCGCAGAATATGGATCGTCTGTTTATCCAGTGCGGAAAACGGTTCATCCATCAAAAGAAGCTTACTGTCTAAAGCAAGCGCTCTTGCCAGGGCGGTGCGCTGCCGCATACCGCCGGAAATTTGGTGGACGGGGTAATCTCTGTACTGCCAGAGCCTCACCATTTTCAGATAGCATTCTGCAATTTCCCGCCGGCGGTCTTTGGGAAGCCCCGCCGCTTTTAAACCGAACATGACATTTTCTATGACAGAGAGCCAGGGGTATAAGGCAGCCTCCTGGAACATCACGACGCGGTCCGCGCCGGGTGATCTCACGCGCTCTCCGTCTAACGTGATCGTTCCGGATGTCGGGACATAAAGTCCGGCGACCAGATGCAGCAGAGTGGATTTGCCGCAGCCGGAGGGACCGACAATGCAGATAAATTCTCCCTTGTTTACGGTAAGGGAGATGTCTTTTAATGTTTCTTTTTTCGTATCGCCGAAAAATTTATGGACGGAATTCAGTGTTAAATACATTTTTTTCCTCCGGTACGTTTCGGATAAATCCTTCTTCTTTGCTGATCTCGGCTAACGTCATAATGACGTTTGGATTTAATGTGCTGTCTGCTTTTATTCTGGAACAGGCGCTTTGGATCACGTCGGTATCTAAAGATTTTCCGGTGGCAGCATTGATTTCGGTGTTTACAATCTCCTGCATTTCTTCCGGGTTTTCATTGATAAACAGGGTAGCTTCTTCGTGAAGTTCTAAAAAATCGGAAACAAGGTCTGGGTGTGTTTCGATAAAATCATTGCTTGCTACGACAAGTGCGGAGGGATAGTCCCCATGTAAGAACAGTTCGTCATAGTCTAAAATCACCCGGGCATTTCCGTTTTTTTCAATGGTGCTTCCCCATGGTTCCGGTACGACGGCGGCGTCGATTTGTCCGCTGTCCATGAGATTTACAATATCTGCATTGGAGCTTGCGGTGACCGTTACTTCGGATGATGCGATCTTATGTTCCGTTAAAAGACTCAACAGGCACAGATGCTGCGTATTTCCAAGCTGTGGAACGGCAATCGTTTTACCTGCCAGATCAGCTGCAGAGGAGATTCCCGCATCATTGCGCGCCAACAGAACGGCTCCGGCGTTGGTGGCGTTTGAAATGATTTTTACGTCCCCGTTTGATTTTACGTTGGCGTTGACGGCCGGAACGGGTCCCATATAGCCGATATCGATTTCACCGGCAAACATGGCTTCCGTTTCCGCAGGTCCCGCGTTAAACGATGTCCAGGTAACATGGCAGGTATCTTTCCATTTTTCTTCCAGCACACCTTGATTTTTCAGGATCAGAGCCTGTGTATGGATGATATTCGGAAAATAGGCGATCCGGACGTCGATTTTGCCGGAGAGATCCTCTGTAAAAGCGCAGGAAGAGAGGGAACATGTGAGAAAAGGCGCCAGTATCAGGAAAAAAAAGCGCTGTATTGTTTTTTTAGCCATAACAAAACCTCCCGGATTACTGCAGGCTGGCAGCAACAAAGTATTCTGGATGTAGGATTTCCGGATTTGTTTGATTTTATGCGGGATTGTGGGATGTGTTTGTGAATTTTCAGCGAAAAACAGTTTGCCGGATGGATTTTACAAAAAAGGTGTATCCAAAATAAGGATACACCTGCAAAATCAAAGCGGTACATACAATCAAAAACTTCATGGAAACATTTTACCGCATCAGGCGATATTTTTTCTTCTTTTGTTGTTCTTCACAGTATTTACAACGGTAGATTTCTTTTTCTTCATCCGTCAGAATAAAAATCTGATCCAGTTCCTGTTCGATCGAGGTGATGCATCTGGGGTTTTTACATTTGATGACATTGACGATCTGTTTGGGCAGATGCAGTTCTTTTTTCTCTGTAATTTTATTGTCCTTGATCACATTGACCGTAATATTGTGGTCGATAAATCCCAGAATATCAAGATTCAGCATATCGATCGGGCACTCTACCTTGATCATGTCTTTTTTTCCCATTTTGTTACTTCTGGCATTTTTGATAATGGCTACCTGGCAGTCCAGCCGGTCTAATTTTAAATCTTTGTAAATAGACATGCTCATGCCCGCCCGGATATGATCGAGCACAAATCCTTCCTGAATTCCACTGATATTTAACATATTGCTACCTCCATTTTAATAGTGTGAGGATCAATGCCATGCGGACATATACTCCATACTGCGCCTGCCTGAAATACACTGCCCGTGGGTCGTCGTCTACTTCTACCGAAATTTCATTGACGCGGGGCAGCGGATGCAGGATCAGCATGTCCTCTTTGGCAAGGGTCAGCTTGTCTTTTGTCAGAATGTAAAAATCTTTCATGCGGACATAATCTTCTTCATTAAAAAAACGTTCCTTTTGTACGCGCGTCATATATAAAATATCAAGCGTCGGCATAGCGTCTTCGAGCCGTTCCAGTTCCGTAAATGGGATCTGATGCTTTCGTAAGATATCTTCCCGGATATAATCCGGAATTTTCAGTTCTTCCGGAGAGATCAGTACAAATTTTATACCCGGATACCGGATTAACGCATGAATCAGGGAGTGAACGGTGCGTCCGAACTTCAAATCGCCGCATAAACCGATCGTAAGGTCAGAGAATCCTTTTTTTAGAGAATATATGGTAAGCAGGTCGGTGAGAGTCTGGGTCGGATGCTGGTGCCCGCCGTCTCCGGCGTTGATCACAGGAATCGAAGACTTTAAAGAGGCGACTAAAGCAGCGCCTTCTTTCGGATGCCGTATGGCGCAGATGTCTGCATAACAGGAAATGACGCGGATCGTATCGGAAACGCTTTCGCCTTTTGCGGCGGAGCTGCTGTCGGCGCTGGAGAAACCTAAAACGGAACCGCCGAGATTTAACATGGCCGCTTCAAAGCTGAGCCTGGTCCGCGTACTTGGTTCATAAAAGCAGGTGGCAAGTTTTTTTCCTTCGCATGCGTGCGCATAGTTCTTGGGATTTTGTTCTATGTCGTTAGCCAGGGAGAGCAGGTCGTAAAGCTCTTCCACGGAAAGGTCTAACGGGCTCATTAAATGACGCATAAAAGTCCTCCTTTGGAATTTCACATAAAGTTGCCGAATGGCATATTTTTACTATCATATACTGGATACGGGAAAAATACAAGAGGAAAATAGGCGGCAGGGGAGGTGTGCCAACAGAATGCCGATGGATGTTGTTTTCCATAATCATAGTAGAAAACCAAAAAAAATTGTGATATAATCAAACACACAAAAATGCATTGATCGAGAAATAAGGTGTTTACTAAAATGGACAAGATGAAAAAAAGAAATTACCGGATCGTTCCGGTTCTGCTGGTATTTTGTATTTTAGGAGGATTTGTCATTTCGGTTGCAAGGAGTATTTCGATGGAAATGTCGGAATCGGCAATCTTAAATCTGGGAGAAAGCCTGAATTTGATCAAAGGTACGGTGGAGACACTGTATAAAAGAGAAGCCGACTATCAGAAGCTGGTCGCTAGAGAAATGGCAGCGATGGAAGAACCCGAAAACTTTGTCCGCTCGTATGAGAGCGATAAAACAATTGCAAAAATTTTGTTTATTCGGACGGGAAACACCAAAGGCATCTCCAATACGGGAGAATCGTTTTCCGAGGATGAGCTGGATTTTTCGGGCGGGTTTAGCGTAGAGGGACTGCCGATTTCCACTTCTTATGTGAACGATCTGGGTACATGGGCGTATACGATGAAATGTCCCGTGGAACAGGACGGCGGGGAAATCGGCACGCTTTATATGGAGTATATTTATGATTCGTTTGAAGAAGCGCTTCCGGAAAAACTCTATAATGGCAGCGCCTCGTTATATATCATGGATACGGACAGCCAGCGGTTTGTCTTAAAGCCAAAGGGGATCGGAGAGAGAGATGCCGGGCATCTGAATCTGAGGGATTTTTATCAGGCGAATAATATTCTGGAAAAAGACCTTCAGGATGAAATTTCCGAAAGTATACGGATGGGTAAAAACGTCATGTTTTATCATGATATTCAGGGAAAAGAAGCATTGATCTATATGTGGGCGGTCAATGGGAAAGCAGCGTATCTGATCGGATTTGTGCCGGTAGAAGCGATCCAGCAGGAAGGAAATGCGGTGAACCGGAATATGTTTATGGTCGTGTTTGTCATGCTTGCGGCATTTTTCCTTTGCGTTACGGTTTATTTTCTGAACGAAAGGCAGCGCGTAAAAATCCGCAGGGAGAGGGAAGCGGAACGGGAAACGCACAGCAGGCAGCTGGCGGAGGCGCTGCAGGCCGCGCAGGCCGCCAATCATTCCAAAACGATGTTTCTTTCCAATATGTCACACGATATACGGACGCCGATGAATGCGATTTTGGGATTCGCGACTCTGCTGGCAAAAGATGCGGACAATCCGGAAAAAGTCAGAGAATATACCAAAAAAATAGATGCTTCCGGACATCATTTGTTAAGTTTAATCAACGATGTGCTGGATGTTTCCAAGATTGAGAGTGGAAAAGTCGTGCTTACGATCGGGGAATTTACGCTGGGAACAATCGTATCATCGGTAGATGCGATCATTCGTCCGGCGGCAAGGGCGCGGAACCAGTCGTTTCATGTATCGGTGACAGGAATCAAACATGAGAATCTGATCGGAGACGAGACGAGGCTCAATCAAATTTTGATTAACCTTTTGTCCAACGCCGTGAAATATACACAGGAGGGCGGCGATATATGGTTTAGAATCCTCGGGCTTGGACAGCGTTCGAGTCAGTTTGAACATATCCGGATCGAGGTGGAAGATAACGGCTTTGGTATGACGCCGGATTATTTGAAAGTCATTTTTGATGCGTTTACCCGGGCGGAAAACAGTACGACGAATAAAGTACAGGGAACCGGGCTAGGCATGGCAATTACCAAAAATATCGTAGAGCTCATGGGTGGGACAATCGAGGTTGCCAGCGAGGAAGGAAAGGGATCCAAGTTTACCGTGGAATTGGAACTGCGGATTCCGGAGCGTCAGATCGACGGTCAGTTCTGGGAGGAAAACGGTATTTCGCATGTTTTGGCAGTTGATGACGATGAGGAGCTGTGCAGTAATATGAAGTCTCTTCTGGAATCTGCCGGTGTCCGCACAGACGTGGCATACAGCGGAGAAGAGGCGGTTGCACTTGCAGAAAAAGCAATTGCGTCTGAGGACGCTTACCAGATGATACTGATGGACTGGAATATGCCGGGAATGGGAGGTAAAGAAGCAGTCAGACAGATTCGCCGGATAGCGCCGGACGGGGTCTGGATCTTTATTCTCACTGCCAATGACCTGGATGCGATCGAAGGGGAAGCACCCAGTGTCGGGATTGACGCTTTTCTTTCGAAACCGTTCTTTGCTACGGCGCTGAAAGAAAAACTTTTGGAATTAAAGTCCAAAGAAAGCGAACAGGGGCCGGAATTGGAAGACGAGGATGCGGAAGGTTTTTTCGGGCTGCATGTTCTTGTGGCAGAAGACAATGATATCAACGCGGAAATTTTAATAGAACTGCTTAGTTTGGAAGGAGTAAACTGCGAAGTTGCAGAAAACGGCAAGCTGGCGCTGGAGCGGTTTGTCGAAAGCGCAGTGGGCGAATTTGACGTGATCTTAATGGATGTGCAGATGCCGGTGATGAACGGGTATGAAGCGACAAAAGCGATCCGTGCGCTTCCGCGGAAGGATGCGGTGACGATACCGATCATCGCAATGACTGCAAATGCATTTGCGGAAGACGTAAGGGATGCGTTAAATGCCGGCATGAACGCCCATGTGGCAAAGCCGATTGAGATGGACGTTGTAAAGGAAACCATCAGCCAATATTTGAACAGGAAGTGATAGATTATGAAACAGCGGATACGAAACGGTTTGTTTGTACTGGCAGCCGTTCTTTTATGCGCCGGATTGGCGGCTTGTGGGACGAAGGCAGTTCCCGATGTAAATCTCATACAAAATGATACGGAGAGCAAACGTTATGTGAACCTGTTCGGACCGACGGAAAAGTCGGATCCGGATGCGGACAATATTGCAAGGAAGGCGCATGAGAAGACCGTTTTGATGGCGGAAGAGAAGCTGGGGATTACGGTGGAATACCGGACATATACGGCAGAAGATTATCAGGATAAAACGTATGACGAAGTAACGCTGGACCGTGCACGCAACAATATGGACGATTTATATCTGTTAAACCCGGACGTTATCCAGGTTCTTGGGACGGAGGGGAAGCTGGCGGATTTATCCGGACTTACGGTTGCGAAGAATTTAAGAGAAGTTGTAAAAACGGCGAATACGATTGACGGAAAACTGGTGGCGATTCCGCAGGAAGTTGTGGCGTACGGTTTGTTTGTAAATAAAGAGTTATTTGACAAATATAAGCTTTCTCTGCCGAATACGCCGGAAGAGTTTTTAAACTGTTGCAAAGTATTTCAGGAAAACGGGATCGATACGCCGGTCGGTGCAAACCGCTGGTGGCTGGAAACATTTGTGTTTGCACAGGCATACGCAGAATTGTACAACGAAGAGGATACCGATGCAAGAATCCGGGAATTAAACAGCGGAGAGGCGAAGTACAGCGATTATATGCGTGAGTCGTTTGAATTTTTAAAGGTTTTGATCGAGGAAGGCTATATCGATGCAGAGAAAGCATATGTATCGGAAGCCCTGGAAGGGGAGAGGGATGATTTTCTGACGGAGAAATGCCCGATCGTAATGGCTTACTGGGGAGCTGCAAACGCGGATACGGCTTATGGGAATCCGGGGTTTGACATGCAGGTGATCGGTTTTCCGAGCAGCCTTGGACAGATGCCGGTATTTACCATTACAGGATACGGCATCAGTTCCGACGCTAAGCATATGGAGGAAGCGATGGCTGTACTGGATGAGATTTTGTCCGAGGAAGCGCTTTCGGCTTATGCAGAGACAAATCAGGTAATTTCTCCGTCTGAACATGTGGAGGTAGAATGCATCGATGCATTAAAACCGCTGAACAAAAGGATAAACGAGGGAATCTATGTGCTTGCTTCCAATGCAAATATGAAAATGGAACAGTGGGGAAATGTCTGTTTGGCAGTCAGGGAGTTATTAAACGGAGCATCTGTGGACGACTGTATGGCAGAGCTTGACCGGCTGCAAAAAGAAGCGATCAAATAACGGTATGAAACTCGGCACACTGAAAGAAAAAGACTGCAGGATCCATTGCGGATATCCGGCAGTCTTTTTCAAAATGACGATAGAAATTTGTAATTTCATCTTTTCTTTGTGCAATCTTTACAATAATACAACAGGTATGTTAAAATAAAAAGACAGAAAAATTTGAAACAAAGGGGTATTATGATTGGGTATGCAACCCAAACCGGGAAGGAGAAGGTAGAGGATATGTATAAAAAGATCAGAATATGGAGCAGGCGTTTTATTCCGGTTCTGACGTTGTCTTTATTATGTCAGAACTTTGGATTTATGCAGAATGCCGAAACCGTAAAGGCTGCCGAAAATAAAATCAGTCTGTCGGCAGAACATATCAAAGCAAAAAATGCAAACGGCCATGAAGCCGCTTTGATCGCGGACGGAGACCGGGAGACTTACTGGCAGTCGATTCCAAGCAATGGGGAAGGCGATAATCTCAAACGGATGTACGACCATAATCACTATATTGATATTACGCTGGACGGTACATATCAGTTGTCGCAGATTAAGATTTTTAACCGCGTGAACGGTTCTTTTAATAACTACTATGTCTATGCGTCTGCGGATGGGGAAAATTACGATAAAATTATTTCCAAAACTTCCAATGATCCGGCGACGGCAGAAGGAGACAGTTATACGCTGGGCGATGTCAGCGCGTCTTATCTGAGATTAAATATGGCATATAATTCCGACGCGTTTGCAACCAATTTATCAGAGATCGAACTGTACGGAACGAAGATCAGCGATACGGTGCCGGAGCCGGACGGAATCCAGGTAGAGGACTGGCAGGGAAGCAGCTGGCAGATCGAGTGGGATAAATTTAAATCCAGTCAGGAATCCGACCGGGTGTATGCCGACCAGAAGGTTTTAAAAGAAATGAGCAGCATGGTCGGCCGTGTTCTTGGCGAGCAGTGGAGAAAGAGCTTCCGGTTTGAGATGAGAAACAGCCTGGAAGACGGAAAAGACGTGTTTGAAATCAAGGACGGAGCGGATTCTACGATTGTGATCCGCGGCAACAGTGGGCTTGCCATGGCATCCGGATTTAACTATTATCTGAAAAATTATGTCAATGTGGATTACAATCCGTTATTTGGATCGAATGTCAATTTGGATGAGCTGAAACCGGTGGGAAATAAAGTCGTAAGAGAGGCGCAGTTTGCAAATCGATATGCTCTGAATTTCTGTACCTATTCGTATACCATGTCGTTCTGGAACTGGGACGAATACGAGGAATTTCTGGATTGGTGCGCGATGAACGGAATCAACCTGGTACTGGATATTGTGGGACAGGAAGAAGTTCTCCGGCAGACATTAAAAGAATTTCATTATACGGACGAAGAAATCAAAGATTATATCTGCGGTCCGGCGTATTTTGCATGGTTTTATATGCAGAATCTCTACAGCGTCGGCGGACCGCTGCCGGATGCCTGGTTTGAACAGCGCACGGAGCTTGGACGCAGGATCCATGACCGTATGCAGACTTACGGGATTTCGCCGGTGATCCAGGGCTTTGCCGGGCAGGTTCCGGAAACCTTTGCAGAGAAAAACGAAGGCGCGGTTCTGATTGCGACGGGCAACTGGAGCGGGTTTACGCGTCCTACCATGATCAAGACTTATTTAACGGACGCAGATAAAGCAAACAACAAGGTAAATTATTTTCCGGATGTAGCGGAAACTTTTTATGAAAAGCAGAAAAATGTATTCGGGGATGTCTCTCATTATTATGCGACAGACCCGTTCCATGAGGGCGGTAATACGGGCGGCCTGGATACGGCGGCGATCTTTTCCGAAGCACAGAAAGAGATGTTAAAGAGCGATAAAGACGCTATTTGGGTGATGCAGCAGTGGCAGGGAAACCTGGATGCGACAAAAATGTCTCAGCTGGATAAATCCAAAACGCTGCCGCTGGTTTTGCATGCGGATATGAAACCAGGTGAAAAAGATGATTTCGAGCGATGGGAAACCCCGTGGGTATATTGTATGCTGCATGATTTTGGCGGACGTATGGGGCTTGACGGAGAAGTACCCGTGATTGCCGTCGATCCGATCGACACATTTCATAACACGAACTATATGGCAGGAATCGGTATTACGGCGGAGGCCCTGGAAAACAGTCCTGTCGTTTATGAATTGATGTTTGACACCAACTGGTCGAAAGATCCGATTGATTATTATGCGTGGCTGAAAAAGTACGGTGAGCGCAGGGCAGGCGGAGAAAGTAAGAGTCTGTGGAAAGCGTGGAAGATTTTGTTAAAGACTGCTTATGCGGACAAAGGCATTACGTACCAGGGGGCGGCGGAGACCGTAATCAATGCGCGTCCGGCAGATAGCTTTACCGCCGCTTCTTCATGGGGGCACAGTACGATTCTTTACGATAAGGCGGAAGTGGACCAGGCGCTTTTGCTTCTGGCGGAGAATTATGAAGCGTTTCAAGCGTCTCCTGCGTTTCAATATGATCTGGCAGACGTGGCGGAACAGGTACTGTGCAACGCTGCAGTGGAATATCACAGGCTGATGGTGCAGGCAAAGAACGAAAGAAACCTGAAAGAGTTTGAAAAATTATCGACGGATTTTCTGGAATTAATTGAATTGTCGGATGAGATTCTCTCCACAACAGATGAGTTTATGCTCGGCACATGGGTAGAAGCGTCCAGAAAAATGATTACAGATGCCGACGACTGGACAAAAGACCTGTTTGAATTTAACGCCCGTGCACTGGTAACAACCTGGGCGGGCGAGAGACCCTGCGGCAGCGGCGGTCTGAAGGACTATTCCAACCGCAAATGGGCGGGTCTTACAGACAGTTTTTATAAAGAACGCTGGGCTATCTGGATTCGCAACCGCATTGCGGATTTAAAAGGAGAGCAGCGGAATGCGGCGGATGCCAAAGCGTAGAGCAACTGGTTCTTATGGGAATATCAGTGGGTAAACCGCAAATCGGATGATGCCGACGGAGCATATGCGTTTGAGACGGAGCCGTCCGGAGCCGATTTAGCGCAATTGGCAGAGCGTGCATACGAGGAGTTTTCCTATACGAATCTGGAAAAAAACACGGGCGGAACCGCGCAGGAAATTGAAAATATTGCAAAAGACAAGACCGTAACGACTGTTTCTACGACAAAGACGGGCAGCCTGTCCAATATAACGGATGGCGATACGGGAACCGCATGGATCGCGGAGGGAGCGGGTCCTCATACGTTAGAGATCGATCTGGAACAAACGTATCATCTGAGTAAGATGATTCTATCGGGTCCGCAGCGGGCAGGTACAATTCCGTATAAATGGAAAGCGGAGTATTACAATTCAAGTACGGCGGCATGGGTTCTGTTAAAAGAACAAACGAAATTTGAGATGACCAGTAATACGGAGATCGAGGTTCCGGCAGGATGTACGGCAAGTAAGGTCCGGGTGACAATGACCACCTCAGATGCGCAGAGTTATCCGCTTGAGATTACGGAGATTACAGTAAACGGAAAAGAGGGAGAAGGCGAGGCATACGAAAATCTGGCGCAGAGTATGACGGTAAGGGCATCAGTCGGTGACGGAAGCGATGCACAGGGAGAGTTGGCAAAACTTACGGACGGAAATACGTCAAGCGTCTGGAGCGCGCAGAACTGGCAGAACGGAGGAAGTAATTTCCCGGTTACGGTAACGATGGAATTGCCGGAGAGTACGTATACGGATACGCTGGAAGTTTACTTTGAGTCTGCGGGACGCCCGTTTACGTTTTATGCGGCTGTGACGGATGAAACGGGACAGGAAATCAAAGTTTCTCCTGCAGAATGCGAGACGCAGGATGTTACGGAAAATTCATACCGGATGGATGTGAAGAAGAAGATTTCACAGGTGAAAATCTGCATAACAGGCAATACGGGAAGCGGACAGTTTCCGGGTTCCTGGCCGGCGCTTGCAGAGATTAAAGTGATGGGAACGCCTTTGAGTTCGCCGGATGAGCCGGTCGTTGACTTTACCGGAAAACAGGTATCCGGCATAACGGTAAGCGGCGGCGGAGCGACCGATAAAGTTATAGACGGAAATAAAGAGACGTTTGACCGGGTGACGGAAAACCAAAATATTGTTTTTGACCTGCATGGTACTTATTATCTATCCCATGTAAATTTCACATTTGAAAAGGGGGAGCTTGGGTTAAGGTATAAAGTTCTGGCGCAGGATGCGTCGGGAGGCGAGAGCACGATTTGCGATGCAAGCCAGTCTACGTCGCTGCTTGGAAATCGGACCGTGCGCGTTCCGGTAGGAAAAGAAGTAAAGAAAATTACATTGATTCATATGGGCAATAACGGACAGGGACCGGCTTCCGCCGCGGAAAAAAGGCTGTATGAATTTGAAGCGTTCGGCGTAGGAAAGACAGACAGAGGCAGCGTTACAGCATCTCCGGCAGCAGCAGAAGGGTTGTTGGACGGAAGCGCGGAATATACCGCCGCCGCAGGTACTTCCGTGACCTTGACTTTAAGTAAGGCGGAAGACGTCAATATGGTTCGTATCGTTCGCGGCGAACAGGAAACAAAAGCATTAAAATACAAAGCGGAATATTACGATGAAGAAAAACAGAGCTGGAACGTATTTGCAGATTTGAGCGAGAATGAGAATGCAGCGGGAGAAAGCTTCGCGGTGGCGGACGGAATTGTATTTACGAAGCAGATCCGGCTGACATGGACGGAAGGCGTAACGCTTTCCGGAATCACACTCTATACCACGGATTATGCGGGGATTCTGGCAAATAGAATCGGACAGATCCGAACGGTTTTAAACGGAGCCGACTACGGAGAGAACAAGGGACAATATAAATTATCGGCGAAAGAAGCGGCAGAAGCGGTTTTGACAGAAGCGGAAGCAGCAGCGGGAATTACTTCTCAGACGATAGATGCATGGCTTGAGAAAGTAAACGATGCGTTGGAAACATTTTATGAAACGGGTGTCGTTTATCTTGACCGTTCTGCAATTCTGGCGGCGATGGCGGATGCGAAAGAGCTTTTGGATAAGCAGGATGCGTATGAGATCGTCGATAAGCGGAGTGAACTGATGCAGGCATATGAGGCGGCAAGGCAAGTGTATGAAACGTATCATCTGTCGCAGTCCCAGCTCAACAATGCGGCATCAGCGCTTGGAGAAATGTACGATGCGGTTCTTGAGCTGATTGGAGATGCCATTGATAAAAAGGACGCGGAAGAAGCTAAGAAGGAATTAGATCAGTTTGTAGCGGATCTGGAAGAGAAACATAAGGGGGATTATACGTCGGAAAGCTGGAACGCATATGAGGAAGCCTTAAAAGCAGCCGCGGCAGTCCAGACGAATCCGAATGCTACGAAAGAAGAGATTTTGAGCGTAAAATTTAGGCTGGAGCAGGCGATTTTAAGCCTGAAGAAAGCAGATGGCAATCCCGAAATGGTAGAACGTATTACGTTAACCGCAGCAAAAACAAGTCTGACGGTGGGTGAAACAATACAGATCAAGGCGGTGGTACAGCCGGATCACGCGGATGTTACATTGAAGTGGAATTCTCAAAATCCGTCCGTGGCGTCGGTAAACGCAGCCGGCGTTGTCAGCGCAAAAGCGGAAGGGACGGCAGTAATTACGGCAGCAGCCCAAGACGGAAGCGGCGTAACCGGAACGATTACATTCAAGATTACAAAACCTCCGGTAAAACTTCCTCCGGTCGGAAAAGTCTATAAGACATCGACGCTGGAATATAAGATTACGGCGTCCAGTGAAACCAAAAAAACGGTAATCGTGCAGAAGTCACTGCAAAAGAAATCGAAAAAGATTGTGATTCCGGCAACCGTTAAGATCGACAATATAGATTACCAGGTTACGGAGATCAAGGCAAAGGTATTCCGCAGCCATACAAAAGCTACGCAGCTGACGATCGGAGCGAATGTAAAGAAAATCGGCGGGCAGGCATTTTACGGCTGTAAGAAACTGAAGAAAATAACGGTATCGTCCAAAACGATTCAGAGCATCGGCAAGAAAGCGTTTGCCAATATCGATAAAAAAGTGAAGATTACCGTGCCCAAAGCAAAGCAGAAAGATTATAAAAAAATGTTCCAGAAAGCAAAGGCGCCGAAAACCGCAAAATTCATAAAGAAATAACCTTCCAGTTTACCACGGCAGAACATACCCTGCCGTGGTAAATTGTTATAGGAAGCGTTTTTTTAAGCAGGCAGAAAGGTCATTTTCTGCATCCCCGTCATTGACTTATGAATAGGGGACAGATATAATGAATAATTAGTACACAAACGATACGAGGCGTTCGGTAAGGTATCGAGGCGTCTTAGGCGATGCAACAGTTTCGGGAGGGATCATATGAAAATAAAACGATGGTTGTCTTTGGTTTTGTCCGCAGTTACGGTAGTTACGCTTGCAGTTCCGGAAAGACTGCCGGCAAAGGAAGCGAACCAGAAAGAATTGGCGTATGAGGTAAATGCCAAAGACGCAGTGGAAACGGCGGATATTTCTGCGGATCTGTCGGATTCGGACGAACTGCTGGAAGGCTATGTCAGGGAACAGTTCTTTGGAAACAGCGGGATTTCGGCTTACGGAAATTTTGCGGACGATAAGCTGACGGGGCTTGATTTACAAGCATACCGGATCTTAAAGCAGGAGATAGAAAAGATTGCAAAAGGCGAACGGGAACACACACAGATTACCATGTCGTTACCGGATCTTGGAATTACGAAAACAAAATGGACAGCTTCGGATCTGGGCGTGGATTATCTTGCAAGTCTGGATGAGAATCATACGATTCAGTCAAATCCGGATGCGGTGCAAAAAATGTGGGATATGATTTCGCCGGATATGTCAGAGGTTTTAAATTATCTGCGGGTCGACTGTCCGTTTGAATTTTATTGGTACGATAAAACGAGTGCAACCAGAAGCAGTTACAGCAAAGGGTTTGGAATCTCGTCCGAGGACGGCGGGCAAAGCTGGATTTTTAATACGGAAGGAATTGAGGTCACGTATTCATTTCCGGTCGCGGAGGAATACAGAGGGGAAACGGTCTATACGATCCGGACTTCTTTGCTGCAATCCGTGCAGACGGCGGCGGACAATGCGAAAGCAATCGTGGATAAATACGAGGGCTACAGCGATTATGATAAACTGGTCAATTACAGAAAAGAAATCTGTGATCTTGTAAATTATAACCACGGTGCTGCGGACAATGAGGATACGCCGTACGGAAATCCGTGGCAGCTGATTTGGGTGTTTGATCAGGATCCCGCTACGGATGTGGTATGCGAAGGGTATGCAAAGGCATTTCAGTACCTGTGCGATATGTCCGATTTTTTTGATCCTCAAATTGCCTGTTATACGGTGACCGGAACGATGGGAGGCGGGACAGGAGCCGGAGGACATATGTGGAATATTGTGACAATGGGTGACGGGAAACATTACATTGTCGATGTGACCAACTGTGACGAGGGTTCGGTTGGAGCGCCGGACCACTTGTTTCTGGCAGGGGCGCAGGAGAGGGCGGTTTCTTCCGGCGCGGGGCAGGCGTATGAATATACGGTTTCGATTCCGGGCCAGACTTCTATTGTATACCGCTATTACGAAGATACGCAGGAGATGTACGGGGATATTCTTCGGATTTCCGATTCCGGATTTCGATTTGATTATAAAGATTACGGCAGATTTGATTCGGGTATCGAATGGACGCTGGATGAAGCCGGCTTTTTAAATATCAAAGGAAGCGGCGACATGCCGGAACCGTCGCAGATCGACGATACGACATATATTCCCTGGAGCGATCATGCAGAAGACATTCACAGAGTCGTGGTACAGGAGGGAATCACAAGCGTTTCCAATTGGGCATTTGCTTTTTTTGACCAGGTATCCGAAATTTCTCTGCCAAATGGATTGAAAAAGATCGGGACGACGGCGTTTGCGGGCAGCAGGATTGAACGGATCCGACTGCCGGAAAGCTTAGAAGTCATCGACGGATTAGCGTTTGCATTCTGCCGGAATTTGAAAGAAATCAACATTCCTTCGCATGTAACCGAAATCGGAGCAGGAGCATTTATGGAATGCGACAGTCTTTCGTCTATTACACTGGATGCGTCTCATCCGTCGTTTGTATTTGAGGACGGCGTTTTACTGAATAAAGAAAAGACAAAAGCGCTCGCATGCCTGAAAGCAAAGAGCGGAGCGGTCACGCTTGCGGATACGGTGCAGGTGGTCGAGACTTATGCGTTTTACGGATGCAGCCATCTGGTCAGTGTGACGCTTCCGGAACATGTAAGGGAAATCGGTTTTGAGGCGTTTAAGGATTGTACTTCTTTAAAAGAGGTTTCTTTCCTGGGGGCATGTCCGACCTTTCATCAGGAAGGAGAGGACAGCGTCTTTTCCGGCGATACGCTGACTTTATATTACCCGAAAGAGCAGGAAGCGTCCTGGAGCAGTCAGGCGGAAACGGGATTTTCAAAAGGCGAAGTTACGTTTACGGCTCTCTGCGCCGTGCATGACTGGGAGACGCAGTACACGGTTGACCGGGAAGCGACCTGTACGATAGACGGCATGAAGTCAATCCATTGCAGCGTGTGCGGATTGAGTAAAGAAGATACCCGTACTCCCATATCGGCTTCCCACAGGTACGGAGATTGGACCGTTGCAGCAGCGGCGACTTGTACGGAAGACGGAACAGAACAAAGAGTCTGCAGCGTCTGTGAAAATGCGGAGACGCGCGCGATTTCAAAGACAGGGCATCATTGGGAAGACTCGTACACCATGGATCAGGCGGCGACCTGCACGACGGCGGGAAAACAATCGATTCACTGCAGCAATTGCGGTGCAAAGAGCGGTGAAGAACAAATCCCGGCGCTTGGACACAGCATGATCAAAACGGAAGATAAAGACGGTATCGTTTATACGTGTTCTCTCTGCGGCAGGAAATTCATCGATGCGGCAGGTAAGACGGAGTTTACGGGCGGCGGTTTGAAAGAAGAAATAAAAGTAAACAGCATTGCTTTATCCGTTCCTTCCACTCAGATTGCAGCCGGAAAAAAAGTAACGATCGAGGCGGCGGTACTGCCGGCGAATGCCAAAAATCCGAACCTCAAGTGGGAATCGAGCAATCCGAAGTATGCGGTGGTAAGCGCCGGCGGCGTTGTTACGACGAAGAAAGCCGGAGCAGGCAAGAAAGTAACGATCACGGCAAGCGCATTGGATCAAAGCGGCAAATCGGGCTCCGTTACGTTAAAACTGATGAAAAACGGCGTCAAAAAGATACAGATTGTAAAACCTCCCAAGCAATTAAAAGCCGGAAAAAACATTAAGTTAAAGACGAAAGTGACGGGAACGGGAAACGGAAAGAAGTTCAATAAAAAACTTCGGTGGACGTCTTCCAATCCGTCGTATGCTGCGGTAGACGCAAAGGGAAAAGTGAAGGCGTTAAAAGCCGGAGCCGGCAAGAAAGTAACGATTACGGCGACGGCGCTGGACGGAACAAATAAAAAAGCAAAAGTCAAAATTAAAATTGTAAAATGATGATGATTCCAAATCTTTTTAAACAGAGGATGCAGCAGATGCTGGACGAAGAATATCCGGCATTTGAAGAAAGCCTGCGGCAGGAACCGTATCAGGCGCTTAGAATCAATACGCTCAAAGTAGATCCTGCGGATCTTCTGAAAAAAGAGCTGTTTCTGCTGCGTCCTGTGCCATGGGCAAACAACGGTTTTTATTATGCTTCCGAAGATGTTCCGGGAAAACACCCCTATCATGCGGCGGGCCTTTATTATATCCAGGAACCGAGCGCAATGGCTCCGGCAGAATACCTGCAGGCGAAGCCGGGAGAGAAGGTGCTGGACCTCTGCGGAGCGCCCGGCGGAAAAAGCACGCAGATTGCGGCGGATATGCAGGGGGAGGGAATCTTAATCTGCAATGAGATTCATCCCGCCAGGGCAAAAATACTGTCGGAAAATGTGGAGCGCATGGGAATCTGCAATGCGGTCGTTGCCAATGAATCGCCGCAGAGGCTGGCGGAAGCATTTCCCGAATATTTTGATAAGATCCTGGTGGACGCTCCCTGCTCCGGTGAGGGAATGTTCCGGAAAAACGAGGATGCCTGCAGAGAATGGAGCCTGGAAAACGTAGCGTTATGCGCGAAACGGCAGGACGGGATTTTAGCGTGTGCGGCTCGGATGCTGGCGTTCGGGGGCAGGATCGTATATTCTACCTGTACGTTTGCCCCGGAAGAAAACGAAGGTACGGTCAGCCGTTTTTTAAGAGACCATCCGGAATTTGAAGCGGTATCCGTAAAGAAAGCCGAGGGAATGACGGGCGGCAGGCAGGACTGGATTTTGGATGCGGCTGAAGGGATTGCAAACACCGTTCGCCTGTTTCCGCACAGGCTGAACGGAGAAGGGCATTTTCTGGCAGTTTTGAAGAAAAAAGAAGAATACGGCGCACAGGCTGAGGCCAACGAACGGACGGAGCGCGGGCTGCCGGAAAAAAGCGTAAAGGACTGGCTTTGTTTTCACAGAGAAAATCTTGGAGAAATGAAACAGGGAACGTATCTTTTATTTGGAGACCAGCTGTACCTTGCGCCGGAAGAGACGCCGCTTTTACGCGGTTTAAAGATTCTCCGCCCGGGGCTTCATCTTGGGACGCTTAAGAAAAACCGTATGGAACCATCCCATGCACTGGCTTTATCTTTAAAGAAACATCAGGTGCGCAAATACATAGACCTTCCCTCCGGCGGTTCGGAAATATCCGCCTATCTGAGAGGAGAGTCCATTCCCTTTTCGGGAGAAAAGGGGTGGTATCTGGTCACGACAGACGGCTTTAGCATCGGATGGGGCAAGCTTTCGGGAGGAATCCTGAAAAACCACTATCCGAAAGGACTGCGGAAGCAGTGTTAGCATATGATGTCTCTTAGGTAAGGTGTCGTTCGGCAATTTCAAGAAAACGGCTTAGGCTGGGGGAACGCCACTTATCCGGATGGATCAGTACCTGCGTATAAACAGGATAATCGATTTTATAGTTTACTTTTTCTAACATATGATAGATCAGCTCCTTTTGCACGGCAAATTCGGGCAGCAGCCCAAGACCAACGCCGCAGAGGGAGCTTTCTTTAATTAAGGCGGAAGAAGAGGTTTCTAAAGCAGGTGTGATCCGGGTTCCTTCCGCGAGAAAATCCTGTTCCAATAAGTTCCGGTAGGCGCAGTCCGGCAGGGGAAGCAGCATGCCAAACGATTGGATTTCTGCGGGCGTTACACGGGTTTTTCCGGCAAGCGCATGTGTGGACGCGGCTGCCAGAAGGATGTTTTCTTTCCGCTTATGCATGATTCGCACGGTTTTGTGTTTGACCGGAAGGTCCAGGACAATGGCAAGGTCGATTTCTCCGCTGCAGAGCATTTGACAGTAATCTCTGCCGTCTGCAAGTTTCAGAAAAATTTCCGTGTCCGGGCAGAGGGCGGAAAATTCTTTTAACAGATCTCCAAACAGAAAATTGGCGACGGATTCCGTTACGCCGATGGTCAGCTTGTCCGAATGGGCAAAGAGAGTTTCCATTTCTGCGGATAAGGCGAGTATTTTTTTGGCATAAGGGAGCAGCGTTTCTCCGGCAGAAGTTAAAAAGACCTGTTTGCCGATGCGCTCAAACAGCTGTACGCCGAGGGTTTCTTCTAAGCGTTTGATGTGGGTGGTCACGCCGGACTGGGCACAGCCTGATATGACGGCTGCTTTCGTAAAACTTTTGACTTCACTTAAGGTAACGAACGTCTGCAGGTGTTTCAGGTTCATAGGATTCTCCTGTTCTATCAGAAAAAATGATGATTATCTTTTGTATGATCAAAAAAACATATGGAAATTTTAGCATACCGCACATTTCGGCACAAGTTTTTTCACTTTTTTTTCAGATTTTATTTACACCTTTGTCGGAATTTCGTATACTCATGGTCGGTAAAACAGAACGATCCTGCCGTTTGTCGGAAACAAGCGGGAGAGAATACGAGGAGTGATCAGGAATGAAAGGATTAACAGAAATCAGATGGCACGGCAGAGGCGGGCAGGGAGCGAAAACAGCGGCTCTTTTGCTTGCAGACGTGGCGTTTAGCATCGGAAAATATGTACAGGGATTTCCAGAGTACGGCCCGGAGCGGATGGGCGCGCCGATTACTGCATACGACAGAATCAGCGATACGGCAATCCGCGTGCATTCCAATATTTACGAGCCGGATTTTGTCGCGGTTGTGGACGACACGCTGCTTCATGACGTGGATGTTGCAAAAGGGTTGAAAAAAGAAGGCGCGATTTTGATCAATACGGAGAAAGAAAAAGAAGAGATCCTGCCTCTCTTAAGCGGATATGAGGGAGACGTATATGCGATTGACGCCAGAAAAGTCTGTATGGAAACACTGGGAAAATATTTTCCCAATACGCCGATGCTTGCGGCAATCGTAAAGATTTCCAATGTGATGGAGAAAGAAGTTTTTCTTACAGAAATGGAAGCGTCTCTGAAACATAAATTCGCAAAAAAGCCGGAAGTGCTGGAGGGCAATTTAAAGGCTCTGCGCCTGGCGTTTGACGAAGTGAAACTGTTATCGGAAGGTTCTAGGCATACGCCGGCGGGGCGTGTGTACGGAAAATCCGCATAGGGAAAACGGGAGGTGGAAAGATGGCGCTTACGATCAATGAGACGACAACGTGGCAGGAGATCACGCAGGGATTGCAGATTTATGAGCCTGCCACATCAAAAGAATTTTTAACGGGAGAATGGAGAACGAGCACGCCGGTGACAGACTGGGACCGGTGTAAACAATGCCTGCTCTGCGTGCCTTACTGTCCGGACAGTTCGATTCCGGTCAAGGATGAAAAACGGCTGGAGTTTGATTACGATCACTGTAAGGGTTGCGGAATCTGTGCATCCGCCTGTCCGTTCGGAGCAATCTCTATGCTGCCGGGCAGCAAACCAAAGCGCCGGGACGGCGATTTTGCGAAGGAGGAACGATAAGCATGGCGATCAAAGAGAGAATGTCCGGCAATGAAGCCGTGGCATATGCAATGAAGCAGATCAATCCGGATGTAATGCCGGCGTTTCCGATTACACCGTCAACGGAGCTGCCGCAGTTTGTAGCTTCTTACATAGCAAACGGAGAGATGGATACGGAATTTATTCCAGTAGAAAGCGAGCACAGTGCGATGAGCGCGGCAATCGGCGCGCAGGCGGCGGGGGCAAGGACGATGACGGCAACTTCTTCCGCAGGATTGGCCCTGATGTGGGAAATGCTCTATGTGGCGGCGTCCAACCGGCTGCCGATCGCGCTTGCGCTTGTGAACCGGGCGTTGTCCGGTCCGCTGAATATCAACTGCGAGCACTCCGACAGCATGGGGGCACGGGATTCCGGCTGGATCCAGATATATTCGGAAAATAACCAGGAGGCTTATGATAATTTCGTCCAGGCATACCGGATTGCAGAGCATAAAGACGTGATGCTTCCGATTATGATCTGTCAGGACGGGTTTATTATCAGCCATGGAGTAGAAAATATCGAGCTGTTGGAAGACGAGAAGGTGAAGAAATTTGTAGGGGACTATACGCCCGAACACTATCTGTTAAAAGAAGACGAGGCGATGGCAGTCGGACCCTACGCCGTATCCGCTTACGGAATGGAAGCAAAACGGGCGCAGGCGCAGGGGATGATCGAGGCAAAGAAAGTGATTTTGGACGTTGCCGCGGAATATGAAAAAATTTCCGGCAGGACATACGGGTTTTACGAGGGGTATCGTCTTGCAGATGCCGACTATGCCATTGTGGCGATCGGTTCCGTCTGCGGAACGATCAAAGATGCGGTCGATCAGCTTCGGGCAGAGGGAATCCGGGCGGGGCTTTTGAAAGTACGCGTATTCCGTCCGTTTCCGGGGGCAGAGTTTGCCGAGGCATTGAAACATTGCAGGGCGGCGGCCGTTTTAGACCGGGCGGAGAGTTTCAGCGCATCTGGAGGTCCTTTGGCTGCGGAATTGTCCGCAGCGCTGTTTCAGGTGAAGAGCAGGATGGAACTGATGAAACTGATCTATGGTTTAAACGGAAGGGATTTTACCGTTTCCGATGCAAAAAAACTCTTCGGGGAGCTTTCTCTTCTTGCAGCAGGGAAACACCGGGAGACACAAGAGTACCGATATATCGGTTTAAGAGAACGGGAGGTGTCAGAGGATGAGTGACAGTTTTAAGGAATATCAGCAGCGTCCGGAACGTCTGGCGCCGGGACACAGGTTATGCGCAGGCTGCGGCGGAACCATCGCGGTCCGAAACGTATTAAAGGCGCTGCATCCGGGGGATCATGCAGTCATCGGGAACGCAACCGGATGCCTGGAAGTATCTTCGTTTACTTATCCGTATACGGCGTACGAGGACAGTTACATCCACAATGCGTTTGAAAATGCGGGCGCGACGTTATCCGGTGTGGAAACGGCTTACCGTGCGTTACAGAAAAAGGGGAAAATCAAGGAAAATTACAAGTTTATTACATTCGGCGGCGACGGCGGAACGTATGATATCGGATTTCAGTCGCTTTCCGGCGCTATGGAGCGGGGACACGACATGGTGTATGTCTGCTACGACAACGGAGCTTATATGAACACCGGGATTCAGCGGTCCTCTGCAACGCCGCAGTATGCGGACACGACGACGACTCCGGTCGGAAGCCGGTCAAACGGCAAACCCCAGGCGAGAAAAGACATGGCGGCGATTATGGCGGCGCATAATATTCCGTATGTGGCGCAGACGACGTTTGTCGGAAACATGATGGATTTATACCGGAAATCTGAGCGGGCCATTTATACGCCGGGACCGGCTTATCTGAATATTATGGCACCCTGCCCGAGAGGCTGGCGGTACGAGGCGCCGGATATCATCAAAATATGTAAGATGGCGGTAGAGACCTGTTACTGGCCGCTGTTTGAAGTGGTGGAAGGTAAGTGGAGCCTTTCGTATCAGCCGAAGAAAAAGCTTCCGTTAGAAGAGTTCTTAAAGTTGCAGGGCAGGTTTAAACATTTGTTTTTGCCGGAAAACGGGCATTTGATCGAAGCATTCCAGACGGAAGTGGACAAAAGGTGGGAAGAGCTTTTGGGTCGCTGCGGGGCATAGAAAGCTTAAAGCTCTTCCGATTGCCGGAAGATCTTTTGCAGGGCGAAAACCGCGGCGGCGGCAAGCACGACTTCGGTCAGAAGCTGCGCATAGGCAAGACCGTACAGCGGCACGATGCGGTTTAACACGATTAACGCCGGGATTTCCAGAATGATTTTTCGCAGCAGGGCAAAGAAAAACGCTTTTTTGCCCATGCCGCATGCCTGAAAAACGCCGACGGCAATAAAATCCATACAGAGAAACGGGAGCGATACACAAAGCCCGTGCAGAAATGCGGCGCCGTCGGAAATGATGGCGTCGTTTTTCATAAACAGCGATACGAGCGGTCCGGCTCCCGCGTAATATCCAAACGTGATCGCCGCCAGAAATGCCATAGAGACTTTCACGGAAAACAAAACGGTTTCCTTCATGCGCGTCCGGCTGCCGCTGGCGTAATTATAACTGATTAACGGCATGATCGCCTGGGAAAAGCCCAGCGCGATCTGCAAAGGGATCATATTGATTTTCTGCGCGATTCCCATCGCGGCGACGGCATCGGAACCGTAGGAAGACGTAAGGTTGTTTAGAAGCGTCATTCCGGTCACGTTTAACAGGTTTTGTATGGACGCCGGAATGCCGACGCCGCAGATGCCGGAGACAATCGCACGCCGGAATCCGAAGCGTTTCGGACTGATGCAGACAAACGTGTTTTTTCGTTTGAGAAACAGGAATACAAAAAAATACATGCATGCCGCGCAGTTGGAGAGAAACGTGGCAAGCCCGGCTCCCGCGGCACCAAGATGAAGCCCCTGCGGAAGGATAAAAAACGGATCCAGCAGGATATTGAGCAGGCATCCGCTCATGGTGCCGATGCTGGCGTGCAGCGACGCGCCTTCGGATCGTACCATATAGGCGAGGACGACGTTTAAAATCGCAGGCGGCGCGCCAAACGTCACCGTCCACATTAAATACTCTGCAGTGGCGGCGGATGTCGCGGCATTTGCACCGAGCAGGATGAGCAGCGGTCGGCTGAATACGGTATAGAAAAGAGAAAATAAAAGTCCACAGAAGATGCAGCAGTAGAACCCGAAAGCAGAGCTTTTTGCTACCGTATCGTAGTCTTTTTTGCCGAGAGCGCGGCTCATCATGCTGGAGGTTCCGACGCCGAAGAGGTTGTTGACGGCGTTGAATGCCAGCAGGACAGGAGCCGCCAGCGTAACGGCTGCGTTTTGGATGGGATCGTTTAACATGCCGACAAAATAGGTGTCCGCGATATTGTACAAAACCATGACGAGAGAGCTTAGAATCGTAGGTACGGCAAGCGTCATAACGGCTTTTGGAATCGGCATCTGTTCAAATAAATATGTTTTTTCGGAATGTTCCATAAGATCAGGTCTTCTTTCTGTTTTGGCTTTTGCAGAGTAGTATACACTATTTTTTGGGTTTTTAGAAGAAGAATTTTTACGGAGTGCGGATATGTAAGGCAGAATGTGCGGTTGGTTCTGGTTATCAATAGGAAGTGGAAGGGAAGGTTTTCTTGATAGAGGATATTATTGGTTTAGCGATAAGGATATAGTGTTTTGTCCGGATCTGGTAAACTCTGGGAGCCAAGCTGATGTTTAGATTCCAGAGAAAGAATACAATTATGTTATCAATAAAGACAACATTTAAAGACAACGTTTTCATAGGCAATCGATTTTGGTGTAATCTTTCGGTCGATGGAGTTATTTCTTGTAAAAAACATAAGATTTTGAAGAAAAGGATGCATCACAGTAGGTGAATCCTTTTCTTATTGTCAAGAACATCTAAATCCATTATAATAATTTTTACGAAAAGAATTAGGGATTCGGAGGAATATCTTATGGAGCAGACAAAAATTTTCCGGCTGCTCTGGCAGAAGAGAGAGGACGGCGGTGCAAGGCTGCTGCGGGCATACGGTGCGTCTTCTAAGGCAGATCTTCCGCAGCAGATTGACGGGCATCCGTTATACGAAATTGCTCCGTATTGTTTTGCCGAAACATCCCGTTTGCCGGAGCAGTTGGATTGGAACGAGACGTTTGCCTGCGATGCGTCTGATGTGCCGTATCTGACGGAGCTGTGCGGCAGCCGGATCGAAGAGGTATCGCTTCCGGACACCGTGCAGAGCATCGGAAACTGTGCGTTTTATAATTGTAAAAAACTAAACCGGATACGCGCAGGGGCAAATCTGCGCGATATCGGCAGCGATGCATTTATGAATACGCTTTCGTTTCACAGGCTTACGCTTTCGTGCCGTCCGGAAGAAGCGAGCGGCATCAAACAGATCTTAAGCCATATTTCCTGGGACATAAAGGTGCGGTTTCAGGTCGGGGACGAGGTGTTTGCGGCGCTGCTGTATCCGGAATATCTGGAAACCTATGATGAAATCGCCCCGGCGCATTTATTTGGAAGAAGCATTACGGGAGAAGGCTTTCGTGCAAGGCAGTGCGTGCGGGACGGCTGTGTGGATTTTGCAGGCTATGACGCCGTCTTTTTGCCGGCGCAGGCGGAAGAATCGGAGCAGACGCTTTCGGCGATGGCATTCAACCGCCTGCGGTATCCGTATGCGCTGACGGAGCAAAACAAAGCGATGTACCGGGAGTATATGATAAGCCGGATCAGTACGGTTTCCTCCCGGATGATACGAAAGAAAGATTTAGACGCCCTGCGGTTTTTTTGTGAGCAGGGGCTTTTGTACGGTCCGGCGTTGACTGTCTGCATTCAGGAAGCGTCTGCGCTCGGCTGGACTGAGGGCGCGGCAGAGCTGTTGTCCCGGGCGGCTTTGGGAAATCGGGGAAAAAAGAACCGTTATTCGTTTGGTCCGTAAAATGGCGGATCCACAAACCACGCAGAAAGGAGCGGAAGATATGCCGCATAAACAGACACAGGCAGAATGGGAAACGGAAATGTCAGAAAAGATTCTGGGCTATATCCGTCATACGCTGTATTTGGACCTGCGCTATCTGGAACCTGCGTTATCGGTTCTGGCATATGAGAAAAAAGACGGGCTTTTGACATTTGCAACCGACGGCATCCGCCTGTATTATGCGTCGGAACCGCTGCTGCGGGTCTTTCAAACCAACGACCGTTTTTTGGCGCGGGCATATCTGCATACGGTTTTACACGGAATTTTCCGGCATCTGTGGCTGATCGGAACGCGTGAACGGAAGCTTTGGAACCTGGCGTGCGATATTGCGGTGGAGATGGTGATTGACGCTATGGACAAGGCCTGCACAAAACGGATTTTAAGCTGGCTGCGCATCCATACGTATGAAGCGTTAAAACAAGAGGGTAACGGCGTATCGGCTGCCATCGTTTACCGCTGGCTAAAAGAGCAGGACAAAGAGTTCCTTCTTGCGCTTTCCAACGAATTTTATACGGATGACCACAGGTTTTGGCCAAAGGAATCGGAAACGAATACTCCCTTTATGATTCAGGCAAAGAACAACTGGGAGAAAGCGGCAAGGCAGGTGAGCCTGGAAAAGAACCGTACAAAAGAAGAGGACAAAGAAGGAGAGACGCTGCTTGCCGCGCAGATTCAGGCGGCAAAGCACAGAAGAAGTTATAAAGATTTTCTGCGGAAATTCGCCGTCTTTTGGGAAGAGCGGCAGCTGGACCCGGAGGAGTTTGACTTGGGTTATTATTCGTACGGGCTTCGGCTGTATCGGAACATGCCGCTGATCGAACCGCTTGAGACGCGGGAAACAAAGAAAATCCGGGAGTTTGTGATCGTCATCGATACCAGCTATTCGACCAACGGGAAGCTGGTGGCGGGGTTTTTGCGGGAAACGTATGACGTGCTTTCCCGAAAAAACAGTTTTTTCCGCTCCTGCTCCATACGGCTGTTACAGTGCGATAACGAAGTCCGCCGGGAGGATGTGATCGGAAGCGAAACGGACCTGATGCGCCTGGCGGGTCAAATGCAGCTTGCGGGCGGCGGCGGAACCGATTTTCGCCCGGCGTTTTCTTATGTGGAGCGGCTGCGGCGCGAGGGCAGGATGAAAAAGCCCGGCGGGCTTTTGTATTTTACGGACGGCAAAGGGACTTACCCGAAACAAAAGCCCGATTACAAAACGGCGTTTTTATTTTTGGAAGAATATGAAGAGGAGGCGGTTCCGCCCTGGGCGATGCGCCTTCGATTGGAACCGGAGGAATGGCTGCATGAATATCAAAGAGGCAAAAGAAGAGATTAGGCATACGGTATGGGCGTACTTAGCGAAAGATGCGTCCGGGAATTATAAGATTCCGGCGATCCGTCAGCGTCCGATTCTTATGATCGGACCGCCGGGAATCGGGAAAACACAGATTATGGAACAGATCGCTGCAGAGTGCGGGATTGATCTGGTTTCCTATACGATTACGCATCATACCAGACAAAGCGCGGTCGGGCTTCCGATGATTCGGGAAGCGGTATACCAGGGAACACAGCATTCCGTCACGGAGTATACGATGAGTGAGATTATTGCAAGCGTCTACCGGAAGATGGAAGACAGCGGCAGAACGGAAGGGATTTTGTTTCTTGACGAGATCAACTGCGTGTCGGAGACGCTCGCGCCCACGATGCTGCAGTTTTTACAGTGTAAAACCTTTGGAAACCAGGCGCTGCCAAAAGGATGGATTGTGGCTGCGGCGGGCAATCCGCCGGAGTATAATACGTCGGTCCGGGAATTTGACGTTGTGACATTAGACCGCGTGCGTTTGATTTCGGTGGAAGCCGATTATCACGTTTGGATGGAATATGCGAAGGAACAGAAGCTGCACGGCGCGCTGCTTAGTTATCTGAAGCTGCGGGAGAAAAATTTTTACCGGATCGAAGCGGATCCGGACGGCATGCAGTACGTGACGGCGAGGGGATGGGAAGATTTTGACTGCCTGCTCAAAAGCTATGAAGCGTTCGGGCTGCCTGTTTCCGAAGAAATCGTATATGAATATCTGCACCAGAAAGACGTGGCGGAGGATGTGGCGGCATATCTGGATTTATACCGGAAATACCGGGACGATTACGGAATCGACAAAATTTTGGCAGGAAAAGTAAAACCGGCGGTCTTCGCACGGATTACCGCCGCCGGATTTGATGAGCGGCTCAGTGTCGTAAATCTGCTGCTGGACGGATTGAAGAAGTTTTTTGCCCGGACATGGGAAGAGACGCAGGCGGCGGACCGGTTCTTTTCTTTCTTAACCTCCTGGCGTGACGCCATGGAACGGGGAGAAAACCCGAAAGAGTCGTATGAAAAGATAAAAGAAGAACAGGCAGCGGGCGTAGATGCAGGGCAGGGAACGTGGCAGAAGTTATGGAACGCGGGGATTCCCTCAGATGGTTCTAAGGCGCCGGAGGAAGCGTTTGCAAAGGCAAGGGAAGTGTTTGAGGGGCAGAGGATGCGCTTAGAGGAAGCCGAAGGTGCGGCAGGGCGCGCCTTAGAATATGCGTTTGATTTTATGGAAGAGGCGTTTTCGGACGGGGAAGAACTGGTCGTGTTTGTGACGGAGCTTACCGTATGCAAAGAGGCGGCGGCATTTCTGGCGGAATATGCCTGCGGGCGGTATCTGCTGTACCATAAGCAGCTTTTGGTGGGCAGCAGGAAGGCAGAGCTGCTGTCCGAATTGAGGAGAGAATGAGACGAAAGGACGGAACAGAAGAATGAAACGGGCAGAAGATTTGAAGGAATTGCTGGGAAGGATTGACCGCCGGGGGTATCCGGCTTATAAAGATACCGCCGGGGCGTACCAGTTCCGGAACTATGTGTTATCGATCGACCATGTACAGGGGGATCCGTTTGCGGCGCCGTCGAAGGTCAGCGTGATCGTAGGCGCCAAACAGGCGGGATTTCCGGAGGAGTATTATCAAAATGCGTGGAGAAAGGCGGCGCTGCAGGATATGCTGATCCGGCGGTTTTACCAGAGGGCAGAGCGATTTTCGTTCCAGGCGAAAGGATCGGGGAAAAGCGGCATGATTTCGGTGAGCCGTCCGGGACAAAAGATTTTGGAACGCAGCGCGTGCCAGATCAACGGAACGAACGGGACGATTGTATTTCGTTTAGAAGTCGGTTTTCCGGCGAACGGCAGGACCGTCAACGCCAGGGAGCTTGGAAAGATTTTATTTGATTTTCTGCCGGAATGCATCGAAGATTCCCTGTATTACCGGGCATATCAGAAAAAAGCCGTCGCCGATGTGATCGCGCTTTCGGACGACCAGCAGTTTATTCGGGAGGAATTAAAAAAACAGGGGCTTGCGGCGTTTGCGGCAAACGGTTCCGTGCTGCCTAGGGCGACCGGCGTATCGGACCGGCCGATGCAAAACGCGGTTACGTTTACGTCTCCGGCTTCCATGGAAGTTTCCATGCAGCTTCCCCATGCGGGAGAACTTAGGGGAATGGGAATTAAAAAAGGAATTACGCTGATCGTGGGCGGAGGCTACCACGGCAAATCCACGCTGTTAAAAGCGCTGGAAGCCGGGATATATAACCATATCGCAGGAGACGGCAGGGAATATGTGATCACGGACGATACGGCGGTAAAAATCCGGGCGGAGGACGGCAGGAGCGTCAAAGCAACCGATATTTCCATGTTTATCGGCACACTTCCCAACGGAAAAGACACGAAGCGGTTTTCCACGGAGGACGCCAGCGGAAGCACGTCGCAGGCGGCAAATATGATCGAGGCGATGGAAGCGGGCGCAAATGTATTTCTGATCGACGAGGACACGTCGGCGACGAATTTTATGATCCGCGACGAGCTGATGCAGCGTGTGGTGCACAGAGAATCGGAGCCGATCACGCCGTTTATCGACCGTGTGCAGGAATTGTACCAAAGATTCGGTATTTCCACGATTTTGGTTGCGGGCAGCTGTGGTTCTTATTTCCATAAAGCGGATACCGTGCTGCAGATGAACCAGTACGTGCCGATGGATGTGACCGAAGCGGCAAAAGCGGAAGCCGCGCATTTTCCGCTGGCTTTAGGGTCGCTTACACCTGCTAAAGAGCCGGAATTTAAACGGATGCTCTTTGCCGTAAAACCGGGCGGCAGAGACCGGATGAAGATCAAGGCAATGGGAAAGGATGCCCTTTCCATCGATAAAAAGACGGTGGATCTGCGCTATGTCGAGCAGATCGCGGATACGGAGCAGGTGGTGATGCTGGGCTGCCTGTTAAAATATGTGCTGCAGAACCTCTCAAATGGGAAGAAAACCGTACAGGAGATCGTAGACGAATTGTTCCGTGTGATCGGACAAAAAGGGATGGAGGGTATTTACGGCGGCAGATATCTTCCCACAGGCCTTGCCATGCCAAGAAAGCAGGAAGTGTTTGCCTGCCTAAACCGTTACAGAGGGTAATGACTGACGGATTATGGAATACCGTACAAGTAATAAATACAATTCTCCAATCAAAGATATTTTTGACCTTTGCCGGATGGAAGAAGAAAGCAGCGCCTGTTTGTTGCTGGGGCACAGAGGATGCGGCAAAAGCACGGAGTTAAATAAAATGGCGGGGCGGCTGGCTGCCTGCGGATACCATGTGAAGACGGCTCACTGCAGCATGGATCTGGATTTATTGAGGATCGTATATTCCGATCTGTTTATCCTCATGGGAGAAGCGCTGCTTCAGATAGCGAAAGAACTGGAATATGAGATCGACCGCAATATTTTAGGTTAGATCCGAAATTTCTGGACGGAAGGCACGGAAACGGTAATGATACAGGAATTGGACGCACTTTCTGTGGAGGGTGGATGTCTGTGGGCACGAAAGGGATTCTGGCAGGAATTTTGGACGTGTTTGACAAAATTAAAACAGAATTAAAGTTCAATGAGGAAACAAGAAAAGAATACCGGAGAAAAATAAGCACCCGTACCAGTGAATGGGTCGGGATGCTGCGCTGTGTGGCAGAATCGATCGAACAGAAAGCGGATGGTAAACGGCCAATTATTATTTTTGAGGATTTGGATAAATTGGATCCAGAGTTTGAATGGAAGGTATTTTACCACTATGCGGCAATGTTATCGGGAATGCCGTTTCCGGTTATTTATACATTTCCGATTGCATTGTCATATGATATTCGGTTTTCGGCGATGGAAAGTTACTTTGTGACGAAAACGCTTCCGATGATTAAAATCGAAACCATAGAGGGGGAAGCGTTTTCGGAGGGAATTGCGGTGATACGTGAAATCGTATAAAAACGTGCGGACATATCGCTGTTTGAAACCGACGTGCTGAAGAGGCTGATCCAGTATATGGGAGGATCGCTCAGGGATTTGTTTCATGTGATCCAGACAGCGGCAAAACGGGAGGAACGCAGGGACAGTGCGGTGATTTCCATGGAAGACGCGCAGCGGGCGCAGAAAGGATAAAAGAAACGGTTTTCAAATTTTGAGGTAGGAGGGTTAAAAATATGTCTAAAATTACAGATTATGGTTTTTTATTTCAGACTATGTTCGGAACATCAAAAACAAATGCAACAGGCAGTTTTAAGTTATCACAACTAAGCAACAGTTCCGTACAGGCGCAGTTAAAAGCAGCAGGAATTGACACAAGCAGTAAACAGTATCAAGCTGTAATACAAAGTATGTCTGCAGCGTGTAAAGGTATTGGATATACAAATATTCAAGCAATTAAAAATAGAATGAGCCGTTATGACAGTGATGGTGACTATATTAGCCCTGTTACGGGAATGGCTGGTTTAGTCGTCACAGAAAAAAATCGGGCTGAAAAGGAAAAAATTATTTCTATACCAGAGAGCAGCAGGGACGAAATGTTTGAACTGACAAAGCAGGAATTTCTTAGGGAAAACGGCGTAGGAAATGGAGATACAACGAAACGTTCAGATGTATATTTGAATTTATACCGAAAAATGGATAAAAACGATAGGCTGGCTGCTGGGAACACATTAAGGCAGTATGAACAGGCATATACGCAAGCCTTTGTAAATGCGGTAAAAGCTGTCGATCCGAAGTGGAAACCGGGCAAACCTATTCCGGCAGGAGCATTAGACGGAATTACGAGAGAATCCGTTGAAAATCAGCGAAAATCGGTAGATATGAAAGTATAAATTCATTATACAACAAATGCAATTTCAATACTCACTACTCAAAGCAGGAAATCAAAAAAGATTTTCTGCTTTTTTTCTGCCTATTTTTAGGTAAGTCAACATTGATTTTCACCGCAACAGGACGAAAGGAGGGATTGCAATTAAGAGAAAAAAACCGGGCATGAGATACGCGCCCTTACCGGGGGGGGATGTACCGCCCAACCCCTTACAACTGAATACCGCCTTTCA